>Ga0041059_1002056_pt1 | contig 15455 bp, 14 predicted proteins | sample AraColnosormetaG_FD_56232 | JGI IMG/M metagenome (GOLD analysis project Ga0041059, IMG submission 56232) | Arabidopsis roots microbial communities from North Carolina, USA - Col MF nosort | ecosystem: Host-associated > Plants > Roots > Unclassified | place: USA: North Carolina | collected...
GTTTAAATCACAGTCAAATTACATATACAGCTGCATAAATATTGCACCGTCCAAAAAAAAAAAAAAGGTACGCATTCGTCACTATTTTTCTTTTTCTTGTTTTCTTCTATAAATATGAAGGAGACGAGAGATGAGTATAGATAATGGGGTCATTTATTAGCCTTGATGATGATCACAAGGAAGTATACAAAGCTCTTATGCCAAAGCTCTCGGGAACACCTCTGATGAAGCTTCTTTCCGTGACAAAGAATCTGATGTAGTTTATCTGGTTTATTCTCTGTTGTATCTATGACACATTCTTCACCTACATTATCTTACAAACCATATATGTCGATCAGGTTGTTGGTCTTGTGGTCATCGATGAGCCTCGTCCCACAGGAACAACTCCTGAGAAAACATCTTCTGGTTCTTCCTCTTCTGAGAGAACTGCATCACACAGTTTTTGTAATTTAATACCCAACTGATCTCAAACTGTTTTTGCTCAAAAGACGTCACACTTACCAGTAATCTCTTCACCCGCCTGTGCCCCAGCAATACCAATACAGGAGTACAGAGAGTCCTCGTCCACTCTTAATTGATTATAAGCTAGGTATATGTCCTCGATCGAAGCAGCTTCATACAATGAAACAAGTTCTTTAATGCATGACAGTTCCTAAAACAACCAAAACCACCCCATCAGAAGAAGTCAAGTCAGAAATGAAACATTTAGGAATACACAAGTGAGTATTACCTTCCTCGGAACAGAGGAGGCCTGCAAGTGAGCTAATAGATTAAGCCAATAGGCATTGGACTTGAGTTCAGCTTCATGTCTCATTAGAAGAGTTCGCTTTGCCTGTCGATTTTACAAACAACACTACTTTCCATTAACAAAGAGAAGGAGCTAAAAAGAGCTAAGCTGAGAGGCAAAAGAGACAACTAACCCTATCCAACTCCCTAGGGGCAATTTGGTTGCTATGCAAACCTCTAAGAACACTCTTACAGGCATCAACCGCTTTGTATACCTGGAAAGAGTATTGAGAAACTTGGTGAAGAAAACTGTTAATGAAAGAGCAGCACATTTACTGTAAGCAAAATACAAAGACTGCATACCTTGCCGGGAGTTGAAGTCACAGATATCACATACCACCCGAGATTCAGCCTATCAAATAGGTTTAGCTCAAATGATACGTCATATGTCAGTCCAAGAGAATCTCTTACTGTCGTGAAAAGCCTGCAATGACGCAAAAAAATAAATTCAGCCATGGGTGGCAGAATATATATATATACATGTAAAATAATAGGTAGATAGCAAGTAGACAGGCTCCGGTCTGAAGCAAAAATACAATCAGAGGTCTAAAAAGGCATTCTCTTAAAATTCAAACGTTTGTTGACACACGATGACGTTCATTTTCTAAGCAGTGCTTCATTCTGGCAGTTAGTTCCTCAACAAATTCTGGACATGAACCAAACCAGAGAGTACTATAGCAGCAGAAAAAAGAACTCTGCTTTCGAATAATATGACACCAGTACACAGTAAGTGTACCTTGAGTTTATGATTTCGGCCAGAAGACCCATTGTAACTCCAAAGAAAAGAGGGTGGGCACGAAGCTTCTTTTGCAACTCCCTGTCTCCTCCCTCTAGCAATTGTTCCTCCGATTTCAAAAGTCCATCTGCAATTTCAGTGTGCATGCATGAAATGTTATAAGCTACTTTATGTCAGAGCTAACACTAAACTTCATTACTACTACTGAAGATAAATATCTGGTTTATGAGACAAGCTCAGAACCAGACCTATACACAGTTTCCACGAGGTTGAAAACCACGACATCATATGACTCCTAATTTTAAGTCTGTTCCGTTAAGGTGTAACTTACCATGAGCAACAGGAAGTTTGCTAACAGACTGAAAAAGGTCATCCCCGTCAACTGTAAAGCCCCATCGATTTGGCGCTGGTCCCGCAATGTATGCACATGCTCTCTCATCAGTATCCTTCAAGAATACCTATCCAGAGATAAAGATGTCAATATATCCTGCTTGAATCACATATCTAAGGGGATGGGGAAACCAAAGAGAGGAACAAGAAATTCCATGCATTTACTGCTTTGTTCCGAACCTGTTGAAATTGCAAGCCAGCTGTAGGTTGGCGAAACAAGATAGGCTCAGATCCTGGTGGTTTTGCAGAATCATGGCTAGCTTTAACTGTACCAAGGTAATCAAGGATGCAACGCTCGATTTCCTCCTCTGAAAAGTCCCCCACAATGCTTACCTGAAGGAAACCAGAGAAACTTTTATGAAAATCAAATAAAATTAATATAAGTCAAGCAAACATCAGCTTTTAAGTTGGAGATCTCACCTCCATATTGTCCCCAACAAAATGACTCATGACCGCATCTTTCACAGATTCTAGATTCAAGCTCTGTAGTGACTTAGGTGTCGGCTCAACAAAACGCTCATCACCGTTCAGCATAGCGATCATAAGTTTATGAGCAGTCGCACGCTCCAAGCTTTTAGGAATTGATCGAAAATACGAAAGATATAGCTGCCTTGCTCGATCAAATGCATCTTCCAACCAGACACTACGCTGCATACCAGAGAACCACCACTCTTTCTCAGCAAAAGATTAGAGAAAAAAATAAAAAAATAAATAAAGGAAAACGAACAAGCAGGTAAAAGAAAACATTATTGACCAGCAAATCAATAGATCAAGAGTCTGAAATGTTGCACAGCATTCTATATCTTATTTGTTATAATCTAATACCTCAAGCACCATGTGAAGCAGCTGAAAAGCCGCTTGCATTCCATTGTCTCTCAGAGTAAACCGGAATTCCATGGCAATGAACTCCTCAGTTGACTCCAACGAACAGTTTATCAAATGATTTACACAGAACAGCTCCACCTAAACGGAATTTAAATGGCTTTCAGATTAGTTCATATCCTTTTTTAGTTTTAGATTAAAAATCACAATACAGTTTTCAACAGCTTCACTTGCCTGCTCCCTTGAAAAGTCTCCAACTCGACCACCCTCGCTGAGTGTACGAACACCAACAACCACAGCTCCTTTGGAATCAGATGTTTCAGCAGCTCGTCCACCACCAACAATGAGCCGCATGACACCTGCCCGGGATTCGGTCGTAGATTTCTATATTGAAAAGGGAAATGTCAAGGGAAGGGTCTTTATTTCTCCATACAAGATGGTACAGTAAAAACTGAAGTATCAATCAACACCAAATAAAATGTTTTCTGCTAGAACGAAGCATATTTTCTTAAGTTGTTAAGAACTGCAATTTGATAAGTAGACAGCAAACAACAATATAAATATTGAGGAATATGTCTAATAATGTAGAAAGAAAATCACTACGGAGATCCTTACATAGTAAGGAAGAGCAAAAAGATGAAAGACGTACCTTGTAATTTACAGCTATCCCATTGGATAACCGAAGCTGAGTGATCCCAGTCTCTTTGTCATGCAATTTGGTTAAACCTGACCCAGGAATAGGGACAAAACATGGATTTCTCTGCAAGGTTAACTCTTTCAATTGTGATTGAGAGATCAATTCTTTTGGCACCTCGAGCTGCAAGGATGAAGGCAAAAAGCTGATTCAGAACTAGCCTTTGGTTTATACTTGAATAAAGCGAAGATAGAGTTACAAAAGAAAGAACACCTCAGGCTCAGCTTCAATGGGTGCTAATAATCCTGATTTGACAGACTCTATTATTTCATCAGGAGATATATTGAAATCACTCTCACCAACCCCATCAACATGCACCTTAGTGGGAACACAAGCAACTATTGCTGCGGGAAGAGGGGCAGTGGGTCTTCCGAAATCAGAAATAAATTCTAGCACCTTGGCGCCAACAGTGTTTACCTGGACAAGGAATTATCAAAACAGAAGAAAAGCAACCAACTCAAATATAAATATTGAAATAGTATGATATGCAGGAAGTGTTAAGAATCCGGTTGTTATTGATGACTTGATGTGCGTTTTGTTAATCACCGAGAATTTTGAAATCAACAGTTATCTTTCGCGTCACATTCAACAAGAAAAGCGGAACTGCGGAACTGTGAAACCTACCTCTTCAAGAGTAACAGTTCCAGCTACAGCAACCAAGGTCTCATGTCCTTGCGTCTGATCCATAACCGTGTGGCTTAGTGCATCACTTTCCATGATAAAATCCAGGTTATCAACAGAAGACACATTATCTATCATAGCTGCAAGATGTTCACTATCTTTTAGAAGAGCATCCATGTAACGTGTAAGTTCACCCCTGGTGACACCAAATTCTTTAAGTCTTCGAACCTGCACGTAGAATTATACGTTAAAGCTGAATAAATTCTCAGCAGTAAAGAAAAAGTGTCAATGGCTCTAACAGTCTTTTAGCTTAACCAATCCATTATTCATCACGTCCAAATGATCAATCCAACGAAAGAGAGAAAAATAGTATTTACAATGAAGATAAATGAGAAGAAACAATAAGCAAACCTCTTGGACAGCAACTTTGACTGCATTTTGCCAATTTTGGGGCTCTGCGGTGACAGTAAGAGTCGTAACAGTGCATCCTTCCCTTCCCGAATCACTATGGTCCAGTTCAACAGACGTAAATGGTGGGTTTGAACTCTGAAAGGTACAAAAATAACATCATCAAAATTCACTGACAGTATTGAGTCTAGTTATAATAGACATAATTCCTAAAACCTTCAATATAATATAGCTACGTCCATGAACTGAAAAAGAGTTTTTACTCAGATAGTGCACCTCGAGATTATTGAAAACACAGTTATATTATTTGAACAAACCCATCAAAGAGCCGTTTTTGTAATTTCACTGAGATTTGAGATTCATTAATCTATAAAAGCAAAATGTACTGTGCAAGAAAATGAGAACAAATTTTCTCTTCTTGAGTAAAATTGAGAACAAATGTATTCGGAAAGACGACATCCTAACACCCTCATACCTTGTATCTCGTATTAATTCGAAAATGTAGAGCAGAGAGAAATATTCTTTTCATCAGAACATTTCGCAGGTCTCCAAATGTCTGAACCTTGCTAACAGGTATCTGCAGGAAGACAAAGGAAATTGTAAACATTTCATAATATAAACTACCACCCTATGTTGCATGTATCATATGAAGCTTTCTGAAAAAGGGAAGAATTAAAAGATTGTAACAAGAACCTTGCAAAACATGTTGATTGCAAAATTCTGAAGAAGCTCGTGCTTAAATATCTGTGGAGGCTTTAGATCAACACTTGTTCCAGGAAGCGACCAATTATGCTCAACCGGGGGACGAATTGCATGTCTTTCTCTTTTAATCATCTTAGACTGATCAGCAGTATTTGTTTTCTCATTTGAAAAGGTACCACCAAGACCAGCTGGCAGCTTTGGAACGAGAAAATTAGCCATGGCACCGAAGGCACCAGGACTAGGAGAACTGGGTGTTGATTCATTATCCAAACCATTTTTTCCAAACACAGCCTGTGGAAGAATGATTGTCTGGTCAAGATAGACTACGCAGTAGAAATTCAAAAGAAATGTCAGAGAAAGGTAAGAGACTATCTTACTTCAATATTGTGGACTATCCGAGGTATGTTGTCAATATCTCCCACAATATATAGAGTGGCATTGGCTGGGAAGTACCATCGCTCATGAAATTTTCTAATTTTGTCAACATCCCACTTCTTAATCTGCTCTTCCAATCCAATAGGGAACCTCCTACCCAGCTTGTTCTCAGAATGTAGATGTTGCAACAACTAGTCTCACCAAATAAAGTACAATGTGTCATTGGCTATCCACCAAAAATTGGGCAACACAAAAGGCTGTTGTGCTGACATACAGAAAACTATTCCTCATGATTGATTACCTGGCAGTCAACACGATACTCAATTGTATTCATCATCTGAAGTTCTGAAAGTATGGCCCGCCTTTCTTTCTCAACTCGAGAAGAGAGAAATTTTGGGTGAAAGGCTATCTGTAATCATTTGAGAAATAAGAATTTGTCTGCCAAATGAATCATAATCCATGAAACATAAGAGGGATTTTGACTCATGGTACAGAAAAAACCTCGGGGCATATCTAATTGGAAGACATCGTCTTAATTGCAAAATTATACCTCATTTAAGGCATCGAGCACAGATGGGAAGAGGTCATCCTCAGAGTCCTGAAAAGGTTGAGAACTATAATTAATATGAAGCTAGCCAACTCTATCATTTAGCAAGCCAGTAAGGACATGTTATCGAAATTATCACAATAAGCCAACCAATCAACAGACTTTAAGGTCTATAAACAAATAAAGATCAACACTAAACCTAGTATTTTTGCTCATAAGACACATAATACTCCATGTGCAACATATAGATATAGACTATAAGCACCATATTTGTTAAAGTAAATACGAGGCAATAAAAACCTGTGAATTGAACTAACCAAGAAAAAGATACATCACTAAATACGCCAATAGGTGTAGAAGAGAACAAACCTTCGTGTGGGTTGGAGAATGAATATGAAATACTGTATGGTGGAAATCGGTGTAGGCATTAGAGCGGGCACCTGTACCAAGAAGTTTCTCACGTTTCTTGCTCCCAAGGAAAGCAACATGTTCTATCATATGAGCAATCCCTTGCTCATCTTCTTCCTCATCAATCGATCCTACATGAACTTCCATGTGTGCCTCAAATCTAGCATTGAAAACATTTCCAAACTCAAATAAGATATAGCAGGAAGACCTTAAAGGATTCCACCATATGGTTAAGCTATAACCATTTTGCTTACTGGTTTTCAAGGAATGATATATTGTCATTAAGAGTATCACAAGTAGACCAACTTCGAGCATTCTACTCAATTTACCTGTTCGGTGGAACTTTGTTTGGCAAAATAAGATATCGAAGCCCATTTTTCAATTGACCCCGGTGCAACTTTGGATGAGAAGGAAGTTCACAACCAAGAAACGCTTCTAGCTCTGCACTATCAATCTCAGGAGGCAATAAGTCGAGATCTTGTCTCTCCGCAACAATACCATCAGGCCAAGCTGTACCAGCAGCATGTGGCTCATCTGGTCCAAGAGTTGCATTCACAATCTGAGAATGTTTCCTCTGCACATGTTGAGTCAGTTAAACAGAGATAAATCCAAACAAGCACAAGACAAGAACATAGAAAGTAAATGATGTAGCTTACTTACCAGAGAAGATGTCAAACTCGACCTCGACAAACTAAATGCAGTTCTATCCACAAAGGCACTAGGTAATGCTCTTCTGATTCCAGCTTGATTCCTTTTACAAGTAAGACAGAAATTACGTCCTTGAGAAAGTGATATCCCGGTAGCTTCTTTTCCCGAAACAATGTTCCTCTTTAAACGTCCCTTATGCGAATTTGGCTGCGCCGCCCTTTAACACCACAAAATTCAACACAAAATTTAACAAATCGATTTAACTGAACTCAACAAAATTTTGAACCAAGAACTAATTTCAGTTTCCATGAACACGAAGCTGAAAACTGATACGTACCAAAGACCATTATAGGGAATTAAAGACGGAGCTTCGACGCGAACACGATGAGGAGTGAGACGCGGCGACGATGGATTAAACCTAACTTTATTCCGGCTATCTTTTAGATATCGAGAGCGGCGGCTATCTCCGGAGTTAAAGGGAGCTAAGATCGGAGAGAACTTAACACCGGTGAAAATGGAAGAGGACGATGAAGCCATCGTCGGCTATTGAGGACAAAGGAGAGGTGGAGGAGAAAAAGAGAGACGGAAACTATTAAAGAACAAAAAAAAAAGAAGAGGGAGATGAGGTTAGCTACGTTTATTGTCTTCTCCTTCCTGATTTTTATTTTGTTAAACTCTTTTTATATGAGTATATTAATGTTTCTTTCTTTTTTAATACAAACTATATATTTTAATTCCAAAATCAAACCTTCTATTTGTAGCAAAGGGTTTGAAGTCAAAATCTCAATATTTTGGAAAGATTTTCACCCAGAAGTTTTAACCGGTTGATCATGCGGTAGTTAATGGCAAGTTTTTTCTGGATTTTTCTGGTTATATTGGTAGATTTAAGACTAAACCTTCACTGGAAATATGTTTCTTGGGTTAATCGTTCGACTATGGAGTATGAGTCGGACATGAAAACATTGTTTATCTGCTGGCAACTTTGAACTGATCGGTTCAATTAGGTTTAGGTATTTCGGTTAAGGGCTTAGATAGCAATCTAAAAAAAAAATTGATGTAATTTTGTGAAATTTGGTTTAAATACGTTGCGAAAATTATAATTTTTTAAAAAAATGATCGAAAAGTTAATAATTTTATGCATTCATATATTTGCTTATGTTAAGTGTTACATGACCCCTAAATTTTTAAAGGATTCATGCCTAATTATAAGAATATTGATTTCGATAGTTAGAAGAAAAGCTATTTGTATGATCTCTATTTTTTCTTGTACATATAGTAGACAAGAAAATTGTCTTTCATTCAAACTCGTATAGGTCTCGTTGTATCTCGAATATTAAGTTAATTAATGTTTAGATTCTGTTATTTTGGTTTAATCATTTGAATGTGATTAGCTTTCGTCAGATAATGTGTGTTTTGTGGTGATGTGCAATAGTGGTTACAAGATCGATTGTTTAGGATTTCAAGTGTTTGTCACTCTAAACTAGGCTTTCTATACTATTTTCACTTTGGCGATCATGAGTTTTTCATAGTAAGTTTATTTGTGAGATTTGATACCAACAATTTAAACTATTTGCTCAGAAAGTTTAATTAATGTGAATTAAGTAAGGTCACGATATGCCAGCACCGCATCATGGAAATTCATTTCATCAAGAATTGAAGATATAGATTAAAGTCTAACATTTTGTTGATATTAGGATCAAATTAAGTATTTATAAGGAGATTTTATGGGGGGAAACAGAGATGTTTTTGTTAAATAATCTTTGAGCTCGATAATTACGGGGAGAAGTTTCAAAGAATAACTGAATTGTTTGAACAATATATGCTGGGCCGAGTTAAACCGTCGAGCTTAGAAAGCCGAACTATACATCAGTAAAAGCTTTTACATGAAGTTGGCATTTGAGATGCAAAAAGATAAAAATAAAACTCTCTTTTGGTCCATATAGAAATATATTTTCTTATGGAAAGGGAATTCAGGACCGGGAATGTAACAGTTAGATGAAACTTCATCACATGAAATATTTTATTTTTAATTCAAGTTTCTAGGAACAGAGGAAGTCATACCACTTTCGTGGAGCATATCTGGACGGTTATATGAAACTTCATGACAGTTTAACAATTTAAAAGACCAAAACCACGTGTCCGCACATCGTATACTCAATCAAAGTCAAAGAGAAGGTTTGCTACTTTTCTTAATCTAGTCGTCGATATGACATCACATTTCACACAATACGTGAGAAAAACTTACCATCACATTATTACGAAAACACCCCTAGTCGTGGTCAACTTGACCTTTCCCCACAAACACTCATTGCGGAGGAAACTTCCCGGCCACCGCCGCGCAACCGCCTCTAGCTTTAAATAATAACACCAAAATATTCAAACCCGTGTTTTAACCGTCGAACAATCAAGAATCTCTCCACCATTACACGCATTCACATACTCATCTATATATAATCTACCACTTCTTGAAAAGAATTTGCATCAGAAATCCATTTCCCAAATCTTCTAGATTCATATTCAAATCAAGAAATGACTCTCGCTAAGAACCAAAAATCATCATTGTCACGACTATACAAGAAAGTTTCCTCGAAGAGATCAGAATCGTCAAGAAACCTTGAAGACGAATCAAGAACGAGCAGTAATAGTAGCGGAAGCAGCTCGTTAAACGTTAACGAGCTAAGAACCGTTTTTGACTATATGGATGCAAACTCAGACGGGAAAATCTCCGGTGAAGAGCTACAAAGCTGCGTTAGTCTCTTAGGCGGCGCGTTATCGTCACGTGAGGTGGAGGAAGTGGTGAAGACATCAGACGTTGACGGAGACGGGTTTATAGATTTTGAGGAGTTTTTGAAGCTTATGGAAGGGGAAGATGGTAGTGATGAAGAAAGGAGGAAGGAGTTGAAAGAAGCGTTTGGGATGTATGTTATGGAGGGGGAAGAGTTTATTACGGCGGCGAGTTTACGGAGGACGTTGAGTCGACTCGGCGAGTCGTGTACGGTTGATGCTTGTAAGGTTATGATTCGTGGGTTTGATCAGAATGACGATGGAGTTCTCAGCTTTGACGAGTTTGTTTTGATGATGCGTTGAGATGATATATATGGGATTGGGACATCTTCCTTCCCTCCTCAAAATTTTATTCATTCAATTATTATTTTTGTGAGAGATTCTTATTCCTTTGTATATTTGTGTCTCATCTAATCTATTTGTATTATTTAACACACTTCATAATAAACGTGTCTTGTTTTGATATTCTGAATTTGTCAAAACATACAAAATGTGTTTATATGTCTCCCCATAACTGAGAATACCCAATTAAGGGGACTAAAATCTAAAACTGCGAGTCGTAAAAGAGGCCAGTCATCACCACCATTTGCCGCTCGACCAATGTCACTAGGTGAGTGAGAAACAACCGATAACGCGCGTATATTCTCACATCACTCATTTTTTGGTAGAGGTCGGTAAAACATTTCATATCGTTTGACGTTTGTAAATCTACAGTTTTATTATGCTAGAACAATGATATTGATTCACATTATTGGATGTTTCTATAATTACAGTTACAAACAGATACATAATTATTGCACCAATTCACTTTTTCTATTCAATAAGAGATAATATTGTTTGTAAACCTTTTAACTAAAACGATCCGCTTCGAAACTTGTTTCTTAATGTCTAAAACAATATTACACTTCACAATTTTGCCATCCGTAGAAGTCTCTAGTGTAAAAAATTCTGAATTTGCATGGTTCCGGGGAAATTTTATACAATCTAGAAAATTGGAATAAAATTTTCATAAAATTATTTTTTTGGTCGGATAAAGTTTTCATAGAAGAACACATATTAAATGGATTTATCATCACATAGTAGTAGATAAACAATTTAAATTATGTAATACAAATCAAAATGAATTAATCTATTTGCCACATATAGTGAATTTGATTTCTATTCAAAGGGGAAAATACAAATTCATTTTTAATATGTAGTAGATATTTGTTTCTCAAGTAATTAATATTCATATTTAAAAAATCATTGCATATGTTAAACAAATCTACAAAAAAATTCAATGGTCATTCCATAATTATAAATAATACGGATATTTCACAAATTCACTTTTTGTTTGGAACCCAGAAAAAAGATTCATAAAACCAGGCAATAGAAATTTCATCTGAAGAAAAGAAAAAGTAAAGCTATTAAAAATCAAAGCCACGAGAAGAAAGTAGAAAAAGTTACAGTCTCTGTCTATCAAAATCCCAACGGTAACTGAAAATCGCCGGAACCGAATCTGCGGCGAGCCAAAACTTGTGGATCTTTTAATGAAAACTTGAAGATTCCTCTTTCCACGGTTGCTTCTAGGGTTTTCTCTTCGATTCACCACATCGTCATGAACCAAATCTCTTTCTGGTGCCTTTCTTTACTCCTTACGGTGGTGATTGCTGCAGAAGAGACTCCTATCACTCGTATAGCCTTCGGATCATGCGCTAATCAAAGTGCTCCACAGGTAAATCAATCGTACAACCCCTACTTGGCTCTGGATTCAGTGTTTTAAGACTGCTCTGTTTGGCTGGTGTTTAAGTGAGCTGATTATGGTTTTTGTTTAATTAGCCGATGTTCTCTTAGATGATATAAGCTTGTGTTGCATACTATGTTAAACATTGTATTTTTGTTACATTTTAGCCGATATGGGATGCGATAAACAAGTTTGATCCGCAACTGTTTATTTGGTTGGGTGATAACATCTACGGAGATATAAGAAGACCACTTACAGTCATTGGGAAAGAGAGAACTTTTGGGCCATGGAGGAATTCACCGAGGTTTGTACCTTCTTCAGAGGAAGAAATGAAACTAAGATACGCTAAAGCCAAAGCTAATCCTGGATATTCTCGTATTCAGAGAAAAGCTAAGGTTATTGGTACATGGGATGATCATGATTACGGATTGAATGACGCTGGAAAAGAGTTTGATCGTAAAGTCATTAACCAAAAACTTATGCTTGATTTCTTGAATGAGCCTCTTGATAGTCCTAGGAGAAAGCAAGCTGGTGTTTATGCTTCTTATACTTATGGTCCGCCTAATCGGAAAGTTAAGGTATTAACAGAAACTCTTGTCTTCTTTGGTAGTTTTGTTAAGTTTAGAATGAAGAGCTTATATGTGATTTAACACAGTTGTGTATCTCCTTCAGGTTATAGTTTTAGATACTAGATATCATAGAGACCCTTTAAGAAGTGACGGGAGCATATTGGGTGATACGCAGTGGGACTGGCTCGAAAATGAATTGAGCGGTCCCCGAAGCGAAATCACTATCATAGGATCCTCTGTTCAGGTATCTGCAAATTAGACTTTTGTGTCCTGTTCCAGTTTGGCCATGGACTTAAACTTGATGAAGCCTGAGTGTCTTATTCCATCTAGAACTGTTGTCTCTTAACTTGTCCAGGTGATATCAAATCTTTCTGCTACCACTGGACCTCTCTTTTATATGGAATCATGGGGTCGTTTTCCAAAGGAAAGGAAACGTCTTTTTAAACTGATAGCAGATACTAAGGTATGGGATTGTTGACAGTAATGTTTCCAACTGTCAGTTTTCTTCTTTCCTCGTCCCCATAATTCTTCGTTGCTTTGACATTACAGAGAGATGGAGTTATATTCATCAGTGGAGATGTACATTTTGGAGAAATCACGAGATATGATTGTTCTGTTGGGTACCCATTATATGATGTCACCTCCAGTGGTCTAGTACAATCTGTTGAGAAAGTTGTCCCTCGTCCCTTGCGTTCCATAGTTAGGCTTCTTTTTTGGTATACTCCAAGCACGATGAGAGTTATCAATGATAACTGCAAATTCAAATCTTGCACATACGGTATTATTCTCAATTTGATTCCTTTTACGTTTTCTTCTGATAAACTGTGGAAAGATTTATTGACAAGCCAAGACACAGTGAGTCTACTTTAAGTTCCAACTTTAGCTCTATAGCTCTACTGTCACTAACCTAGGACGGAATATAGTAGACTGTAACTGTTGTGAGTTGATTTAACAGAGCAGCGATGTACTCTTTTGTATGATTACATTGGTTACAATATCTTAAACTTACGTGCAGGACAACAAAATTTTGGAGCAATATCGATAGATTGGAATGCAAATCCGGTTACCATAAAGCTCGAGATCAGAGATGTTAACGGAGACACTGTACTAGGCACGAATGTTTCATTATCTGAACTCCAACCAGGAGGCTCGAATTCTTTAAAAGATACAACAACTAAGGGAAAGTCTCAACGATATTGCACACTCGAAATTGAATTACCAGGAACGACCAGATACCGATTGGCAGTTCTCATCTACTTCACCATTGCTGGTATGTCATTCTTCCTCACTGTGGTTGGTCATGATGAAAGAATGTTGCGGAGTACTGATATATACGTTGTTTGATTGGGTTCGACAGTCTTGGCAATGGCGATATTAGGACTTATCATTGGAGCTGTATTGGCCATAACAGCATGCGTTTATAAATGCAAGGTCGATTGATTGTTGATGACATTAATCAACTTTTTTTGGTCCAACAAAAGTGTCTTTATGACTTATAATCTGTATTAGTTGGATTATTCAGGGATTACAATTCGGATGTAGCTTATAATGTTAAAAATTGTTGAACACATGGATTTTGATCTTGTGATGGGAATTCTAAGCTTGAGCTGTTATTAATTAAACTTCTTTGAAAGAGAATGTTTGTGAACACAAGTTAAATTCTAGACTACATGCAATAGCATTATAGTTTCCAGTTTCTTTTTTCTTTTATTATTGTAAACCAAGGTTTATCGTTTATTACATATGAAGGTTTTCACTGTCTATTTGTAATAAATTAAACAAATTAAAGTTTTTATAATTTCAGTAATGATCTCAAAACGGATACTAGCTTTGATTGGTGAACAAAAACAAAGTATATTGGCTTTGATTGGTGAACAAAAACAAAGTATTACAATTTGTACCGCTTTTATTTCTGTTAATTACAAAAGCTTTTTTAAAGCGTTACAAAAAGTTTTACTCTCAGCTTTATTACTATATAGCTTTCTCGTACAACTATTTTTTTACAACTTTGCAGTATTCCGAAAAAGTTTTTATCACCGTTAACAGTTAAGATTTGAACAGCTGTATGTTACCGATAGGATCCACTATACTTCCCAAATCTGATGTTAATTAGTAATATGAGGTTAATTTTTTACTATTTTATTGAAAAAGCGATATTCTTGCAATTGACCCATAATTGAGTCAGCTTAATTTCCATTTATTTTTTTTTTGTTTTTTATTTATTTTTTTAGCTTCCGCTTTCTGCAGTATGATCTATTTAAAATAAAATAAAAAAGGGAAAAGTGGGAAATCGATGCGTCAATCTTAGGTCTCCGAGGTCTCAATTATTTCATCTTCTTCGGTGATTTCTGGGGAAGATGCTCTGGATTTGGGAAAGCAACTCTGTCGATGGATGAATCTCTTTTCGAAACTTCTGGGTGATATGCTCAATGTGAGTGAAATTGTTCTTCGAATTTGTTGAATTTCGTCCATTGTGTGAAATTGCAGACGCGTCTTGTAGTTTGATTGTGAAACTTAATTTTGTAGGCTTCTTTGAGTTACTTCGTTGGAATTTTGGAGTTAGGCTTTTTACATGTTTAATCTTTAATCGAGTGGTTGGTAGAATAAGCGGATCTCACTATAATGCTTTTTGATCATCGCAAGCCTCATGAGATTGTATACAACTTGAAGAAGCTTTGATTGATTTGCATTTGCAGGTTGATTATCTGTGGAAAATGATGGTCTTCTTAGCATGATCAAGGTGTCTGACTTGTGAAGTTTGTTAGATGACGGATGATGATTTCTGAGAAACCGTTGGGAGAAGAATCTATACGGCAGGATCTGGAGGTTTTAACCGTTTCGAGGAGGCTTGTGAAAAGTGTTAGCCAGAAGTTGAAGAAAAAAATTCATAAAACTGAGGTGGTGGAAGATGAAGAGGTTGCAAGGGGAGCGGTGAATTGTTTAAGCATCAGTGTTGGTTGCAGAGTTGCTGATACGGGTGAGGATTTTGAGGAGGATTTAAGTAATAAGAGATGGTCTAGTGCTAGTGAGGATGGTAAGGGATTGATGACCATTTGTGGAACTGAAGAAATTAGGTTAGATTGTTTTTCTTATGGGGTTAGAGAGAGGTTCTGGAAGAAGAATAATAGAAGATACCTTGCGGACTCGGGCCAGGATTACCGCAAGCACGTTTATCTTCCCGATGATATTCTGGAAATGTGTTTGATGAGGCTTCCTTTGACCAGCTTATTGAATGCACACCT
>Ga0041059_1002057_pt1 | contig 15443 bp, 15 predicted proteins | sample AraColnosormetaG_FD_56232 | JGI IMG/M metagenome (GOLD analysis project Ga0041059, IMG submission 56232) | Arabidopsis roots microbial communities from North Carolina, USA - Col MF nosort | ecosystem: Host-associated > Plants > Roots > Unclassified | place: USA: North Carolina | collected...
TTTTTATTTTTTTTTTTGTCATAAAGAAATTATAGAATCTTGTTGTGAAAGACGTAAAATATAATGCCCAAACAAAAAAAACGTAAATTGGCGGATAAACTATAAGTTCCCAAAAAAACATAAGCTGGCGGAAAAAGAGAATTCTTCGGAATCTAGATCCTAAATAAAGAAGATGAAGTAAACTCAAATTATAATGCAGAAAATATCAAACCAATCTCGAAAAAGGACGATAGTACAAACTAAGATCCATATTAACAAGACAAAATCTTAAAAAAATAAGAGATCCAACAAAGCAGAAACTCCACTTCTTTTAACACACCTGCAAGTACGATTGATCAAATCCAAAATAACATTTACCACCTCCTATCACGTTGAGAGCCAATCTCTCGAGAACCAAGGATATCATAACCCGACATGCAAGACCACTAAAAGAAACACAAACACCATTCCAGATACGACGATGACCACCAATTCGTCACTTAACGTCTAGATAGAATCCTTCAAAAAACAATCAGATTACGACAAAATTGTAAAAGAAGGACAAGAAGCGAGGCAAAACTTCTCAAAACCCACCAATCACAAGATCACCAATCACGAGTAAAGCCACAACTATTTTAATTAAATCATACAATATCCTAAATTAGGCTTTTCTTTTTGATAAATTAAAAAAAAAAAGATAGGATCATCCAACAAAAATAGTACAAACAAAAAATGTCAAAATCTTGCATCACCTCTAAAAACCTTTCATGTTAACAAAATCTTGCATATTTTTGCCCTATACAAAGTCTTGCATATATACAAAGTCCTTTGGTATATTGTTGTTAGCCACCTTATCTAACTCTTTTACGGGCTCTGTCCTCATGAAGAAGAACAATTTTTTTAATAAATTGTTACCTTACCACATATAAGCTTAATCTGGAATGGTTGTGATTTAATCAATGAAGATATTGCCTCAAACCTGAATAGAGGAGTGAAAGTGGATTTCAATTGGTTGGTTATCAAACCCATCAGCATGATACCTGTTAGTTTCTCGGCCATACCACTCAATCATTGCCATAAATATCATTGAAGTCTACTAGTCTGTTTGAGACATTCAACTCACACAAGTGGTGGGTTATTTTCTCTGACAAACACGGCCAAACAATAAAATTGCTGAAAACAAGAAGTTGCCTAAAAAACCAAAGGACTTGTGAGAAAAATGGCAAATGCGGGCTAGGATGGGCTGTGGATTAGAGGCCCAATATGCCTAATGGGATACAACACGACGTCGTTTAGACCAGCCATAGTTCTCTTGTCCGCCAAGACGGGAGAGACTAAGGAAAAGCATAAGAAGAGAAGAACCAAAGAAGAAGCAAAGAAGCACTGATAAATCTCTGCAACTCAACAAATTTCTGAGATTAGCTATGGAAGGTTCTTCATCTTCGTCTTCGTTAATTTCCAAATCGGACGCTGAGTTGGAGGAAATGCTCGATCGGATGCTGACGAGACTCGCTCTTTGCGACGACTCCAAGCTCGAATCCCTAGTCTCTAACCTCCTTCCTCTTACCATATCTTCTCTTTCTTCTCAATCTCCCGTTGTTCGCAACAAGGCAAGTCAGAGATTTACGAGCTCTTCCTCTGAATTTAGTGTTTGACGATTTCATATTGATTCTTAGTGTGTGTTGATTTCATTTTTCAGGTTCTTGAGATATTGAGTCATGTTAACAAGAGAGTGAAGCATCAGCATGAAATTGGTTTGCCTTTATTGGCTTTATGGAAATTGTACACAGATCCTGCTGCTGCTCCTATGGTTAGGAACTTTGCTATTGTCTATGTTGAGATGGCTTTTGAACGAGCTCCTGCAAAGGTTTGCTTCATCTTAATAGTTGTTGGAATTTGCGTTTGCTTGTCAATACTTTGGAAATGAGAGGACTGATTTTTGTTTAAGTTTTAATAGGAAAGGGAGGAAATTGCACCTAATACACTGGAGAATGTTTCAAAGCTTCCTAAGCAGCATCAAGAGATTATTTTGAGAATTGCTATTAAGGTTGTCTCTCAGCTCCTCCTTTAGTGTGGATTTGGATATTTATTTTATGACTGCTATTATACATTTTTTCTTTCGTTGTTCGAATTGTTACGCATTACTTAGATGACGAGGACAATATGTTTTCTTTATTTTTTCTTCATGCCGTTGTTTGTGTGATGATCCTTTTACATTTTTCTCTCTATTTGATGGGTTTCTCATGTTCTAGTGGTTAGTGCTACATGTAGTGGTAGTCCTATATGTTTTATGTAGGGAACAATATCTGGTAATTTCTAGACTATTATGAAATGCCGGAGAAAACCATTGGCAGCTTTATTAGTGGTTTCACTTGGATAGATGACAATTTTGAAAAAATCTATTTGAACGTCATGCAATAATTGGCCTTACAATGTGCTCAAATTTTAACTGGTTTGTTTCCAGGTCATTGGAGAATGTCATGCAAGCAAGATCAGTGATGATGTGTCTGCGAAGTATAGATCTTTGATTACTTCTCAGGATAAAGACTTGTTTCTGGATTTTTGCCTTCATATGCTTTTGTATCAACCATCTTCTCAAGGGTATGGAATCCATTTTGAGCATTGTTTGACCGTCTTTTGTTATTATTTCATCTAATAAGAGTTGCTCGACCTTATAATTCAGAGGTGGATCTTCTCCTGGGCTTTCAGTTTTTCAAGTTAATCGTATAATCGGAAAGCAAGCATTAAAAGGGGACACGCTTACAAGACGAAAGGTCTGTCATTTAACTCCAATTTGATCTCTTTATGGGTTCTATAGCTGCCAAGCAATACATTCCTCACTAAGAACTACCATTTTCTAAAAATTAATCAATTTCTTAAGCAGTTGGGGATCTTGAATGTCATTGGAAACATGGACCTACCTGGTGAATCTGTATATCCATTGTACATTGCTGCATCAGTGGATAGGTACGCTTTGTGTTTTTGCCGCATGACATGCTTTGTTTCTATCACATGACATGAACTACTATTTTATCACTACCTCCGTGCACTTTGTATCTACTATTCATGTCTCTGAGAGTTGGTATGGATTTGTTGGTGAAAATTCATTCAAGTCAAGAACCTGTAGCTAAGAGAGGGGAAGAGCTTCTAAAAAAGATAGCTTCTGGAACAAATTTGGATGATCCCAAGTTGATAAACAGACTGTTCTTACTATTCAATGGTACGTAATCTTCGTCTTTTTCCAACATTGTGATTATATTTTTAGACACTAAAATCATTTATATTCTAAGAATGATATTAATTAAGCTATTTCTAGCATATAGAATCAAGTCTATGTCTTCTGCTAGTTTAAATAGTTGAAAATAAGTTATCTTCGGCTACTTGTGGATGACATTACTAGGGATCCCCATTTAGTATGCAGACTATTGCAAATTTGCCATGTCTGCTGTGGCAACAGATTCATATAAATTTTGGGAGATCTGGAGTGCTGAGGGCGTCTTCTCGCGTTTGATGATTTTTGTTTTTTTCGTTTGTCCATGTTAATTGCCACTCATCAATTTGATATGCATGCAGGCACTACAGGCACTGAAAATGTTGCTCCGGAACATAATGTAGCTCCAGGAAATATATCCTTGAAAATGAAGCTCATGTCTGGTTTCTGTCGTTCTATCGCAGCTGCAAATAGTTTTCCTGCAACATTGCAGTGCATATTTGGCTGCATGTATGGTATGTTGGTTTAATATATGGCTTAATTTTAAACTGAACTGTATAATGGTAAACGTTTTCTGTGTCCATAGTCTATATTTATGTCAGTTTAGTTAGATAATGAATATATATGGTTTCTTTGTAGATAGTTTTTTTTATAGTCAATCTAATTCATACAAATTGGTTGCACGACGGACATTGTAAGCTTCTAAGAAAAAGTAAATGGTATGTGCTTTGACTATTGTAACAAGAATCATTTGGCTTGTTCATGACGCTAGTTTCTCTCTTAAGAGGATTCAATTATGAAGGATCAGTGTTTTCCCTTGTCGTTTGGTGCAGTTAAAAGAAGAATTAAACTACCTGCTCTCTATGAATTGGTTTGTTTATTTATTTTTCATGTTGATTACTTAGTGTTTTTGCTATCTACCTTGTTTCAATGGGACAGGAAGTGGAACAACCTTAAGGCTAAAGCAAATGGGAATGGAGTTCACCGTGTGGGTTTTTAAGCATGTAAAAATATTCTTTTCTATACTTCAGCCTGAATTTACGTTTGTTGTGTGTAAAAGCAGACAGTATGAACTCAATCTATTTATTATTTTTGTGAAGAAACAACTCAAATGTTTTTTGCTCAACTCAATGTTAGATGTTTTTTATGGAAAATTCCATGGAGGACCATACCAACAATAGCCTTTTCTCTTTTTTCTTTTCTTTTTGTTTGGTCTTGAGAGTCTTTGTTTTTGAGTATGTTATGCTTACATCACTGGACTTGTTTAAAATGCAGGGGAAGATAGATCAGTTGAAACTTATGGGACCTGTTATACTGAATGCTATTCTAAAAATGCTTGATGGTTTCACAGGCTCAGAAACAGGTCAGTTTTTATAAGAAAAAAGAAAAGTCGCGAGTTTCCTAATGCAAGTGTTCAAATGAGAATTTAAGTAGATATGCTACATTCTTTCATTCAGATGCTCTATCGAGGGAGACCAAAACATTTTCTTTTCAAGCTATTGGTTTACTTGCACAACGTTTGCCTCAGCTTTTTAGGTAAGGACTTCTCTCTTCTCTGCCCTACACTTGTTTTGATGTCATTTAACAGATATTTTGTTTCTTTTAAACTTAACTTTCAGAGAAAAGACTGAAATGGCTGTTCGTCTTTTTGATGCGCTGAAATTAGAAACCCAATCTCTTCGTTCAACCATCCAGGAGGCAATAGTTTCTCTTGCTGCTGCATACAAGGTCTGCTACTTTAACATTATATCGATAAGTTATCATTTCATTTTAAATTTTCGTCCTTATGGTTTCATTTTATTTTTTGCATTCTTTTGGTGGCTCACCATGTCATTATTGGTATTTGTTTCTTTAGGACTCCCCAGAGAATATTCTCAGAGACTTGGAGGTGCTTCTGCTAGCAAATTCTCTGGCGGTAAGTGTGTATATATATATATATATATATATTTTTTTTTTTCTCTCTCTCTTTTTGTGTATTATTTCAAGATGATTTTGTTACCAAAGTATCAGGGGTTTATAAAGTCTAGTATCTTTATTGCTTCTATTGACCAGGAACAAAATGAAGCTCGCTTTTGTGCTTTACGATGGGCAACTTCTTTGTATAATTCACACCATTGTCCAAGTCTCTATATTTGCATGCTGAGTGCAGCAGATCCGAAGCTAGATATAAGGTACAGGACATTTATCTCATTGCTTATTGTTGTGATTGTGGCATGATGAATTGCGTAAAATGCATGTTGACTGTGTCTGAAGAACGTTCTCCAATTCAGTTTTTTTTTTCTCCCGATAGATTCGCCCTATATTTATACATATATAAAAATATATCAAAGCTGAAATCGAACTGACACATGAAAAAACCCTAGCTACCCACACACGAATGGAGCACAAAACTGTTTGAGCTTTGTCCAGTGGAGGGTATACAAAGTGGGATCTTTTCCTTCTAATTTTGTAGTACTTTTTTGAGTTCAATCTGTATTAGGTTAGTTGACGGACTACCAAAACCTCTTCCGTTGATCTATCATGACAGAATCTTCAATGCTTCATTTGTTTCTGGTTCTTGCTATTTATTGAAGTGATGTGTATTTATTAACTTTTTCTGCTTTCAGGGAAATAGCACTCGAAGGACTCTTTCTGAAAGAAGAAGGTCGCAGTATAGTCTCTAATCATGACCATAAGTACCCAAAATTTATTGAGATGCTGGAGTACATTCTCAAGCAACAGCCAAAACTGTTAGATTCTTCAGAAATGAGAAGCCAGAAGCTTCTCTTTCCCTCGCAAGTCTATCTGGTCATGATAAAGTTTTTAGTGAAGTGTTTTGAGTTAGAGATGGAGGAGAGCAATACCCAGGCTGTAGGGACTGAATTTTTGGATTCGGCACAAAAAATGTGTTCGTTGTTGGAACATTCCTTGGCATTCGAAGGCTCGGCTGAACTACATGCTTGTGCTTCTAAAGCATTGGTTTCAGTTGGCTCTTACCTTCCGGAGGTATGCCTTCTTAAATACTTCTTTATCCTTTTAATTTCTCCCATTTTCTATAGCAGTTCAAATCTCTTTTAAGTTAAGCCTCTCACCTTCCTTTTTTTCTTTGCGTGAAGATGGTTGAACTTTACTTCTCCCGAAAAATTGTGTGGCTAAGAAGTCTGCTTAGTCATACAGACTTGAGTACTCGTGAATCTGTATCACGATTACTCGGAATGGCATCCTGTGCTCTGTCTGATGCTGAATCATGTTCCTTGCTCTCTGAATTGATATCTTCAATTTCCCAACCGCAGAAGTTAAGGTGTTGTGCACTTCTTTTAGAATCTGTATTACAACAAGGCTTCTGGCTGCAGGATTCTTAGAGCTAACCTCTTGCTTTCTTAGGTTTGAGGCACAGCATGGGGGATTATGCGCTGTAGGATTTGTATCAGCACACTGTTTACATAGGATCCCCACTGTAAGTTATTTTGATCTTATTATAAACTCATTGGGTTGTATCATAAGTATGGGGAAACCTTGGTTCTAGGAATCTGAATGATGCGTGTGTCTCCTTTTATGTTGCATCTAATTAGCTTGTGATATGACACCTGCAGGCTGCAGTTACTGCCTATACTTGACTATTTAGTTACTTGGAAATACAAAGTCACGTATTTAACATTAACATCGAAGCTCTTTTGGTTAGGAACATTTTTCAAATAGGAAGTAGCTTGCTTCACATAGTAATCAGTCCTTTGAAAATAACGTATTTGCAATTTGGAAAAAGGAAGTAAATAATACGTTGACATTGCTTGGTAATTTTGGTGAATACACTAATCTCTCTGGCATTTCTTGCCTTCGAATTACTGAACAATTATGGAGGTGCTGTTCCTTTTTTTTTTGTCTCATTTGTTGTCTCCATTTCCACCTTTCAAAATTTGCTTGAGATCAATAACATAGCTAATGCAGAAGTCCGATATGTCTTACTTCAGGTGTCTTGATTCATCTTGCATTCCATTTTAGTGGATGTCAGTCCAATGTGATAATTTATTGATAATCTGCACTTGTCTGTCTATAAATATTGACACCAACCAATCACGGGCTAAATCTTCTGTGTTAATGTCAAATCACATTCCAGCTTAACACATTTTTACATCTGTTTTTGAATTGGCTACATATTTTCAATATTTTATAGTATCAAAATTAGGATTTTCCGTGAAGCAGGTTTCTAAAGCAGTTACTCAAAATGCGGTAAAGTATTTGGTGGAAGTTGTTAATTTAGAGACTGCACCACTGGCTTCTGTTGCTATGGAAGCTCTGGGTCATATTGGGATTTGTGGCGCATTACCCTTTCTTGTTAATGATTCTAGTCCAGGTCAGTTTATTCCAAGAACTTGTCTGCAACATGTATGCGAGTTTTCAGTTGATTGACTGACTTGCTCTATCAGGGACTCAAGTGCTGGAAATTCTTCAAGAAAGATTGAGCAAGCTACTCTCTGGTGATGATATAAAATCAGTTCAGAAAATTGCTCTTTCTCTTGGACATATCTGTTCAAATGAAACGTCATCTTCGCACTTGAAAATAGCGCTTGATCTTTTATTTAGCCTTTCACGGTCAAAGGTGGGTTTGTAATATTGTTCGCAAAGCCACTGCCCTCTGTCCTTTTTATTAGATCCGGAAGAATTCAAGTAGAACTGAGTAAACCTCTAAATTTTGTACATTTGTTGGTGGCCAGGCTGAAGAAATTTTGTTTGCTGCTGGTGAGGCGCTATCTTTCCTCTGGGGTGGTGTACCAGTTACTGCTGATATGATTCTGAAAACTAATTATACTTCTCTTTCGACGGACTCAAATTTTCTGATGAAAGAAGTTAAATCTTTGTCTGATGTCAAAACTGATACTGAGGAAGATAGCCGTACCACAACCAGAGAAACAATTACTGGAAAACTCTTTGACACTCTTCTGTATAGTAGCAGGAAGGAGGAACGATGTGCTGGAACTGTGTGGATGCTGTCTTTGACCATGTACTGTGGCCAGCAGCCATCAATCCAACTAATGCTTCCAAAAATCCAGGTTAGCGAGCTGTAATGGGAAGATTCTTTGCTGTTGTAACCCGCCCCTGCACCATCACACCTATAAGGAAAATTATGAGCATTGTCATTCCAGTTAATTTATATGCATTACCCATTCGGAGCCTTGAACTGTTATATCAATTACTATTTTATCACAAAAGCCCCATGACTTGTGCTATGTTGTCAACTCTACAATGTGTAGAAGCTTGTACAAACCGCTGTTTAACTAAAATATTTTTTCGCAGGAGGCTTTCTCACATTTGTTAGGTGACCAGAATGAACTTACACAGGAGCTGGCATCCCAGGGCATGAGCATCATCTATGAACTTGGTGATGCATCAATGAAGAAAAGCCTGGTAGATGCTCTGGTAAATACTCTAACAGGCACAAGCAAAAGAAAACGAGCTATTAAGGTAAAATCTATCCATCTAGGTCCTTCCTTCAGGTACTTCAGTTTTTGTATTTGTTCCTCAAGAATTTTTGTTATCCAGCTTGTTGAGGAGTCTGAAGTGTTTCAAGAGGGAACTATCGGTGAGAGTCCTAGTGGAGGGAAGATTAGCACTTACAAGGAGCTTTGTAATCTTGCAAATGAAATGGGGCAACCTGATTTAATTTACAAATTTATGGACTTAGCCAATCACCAAGCTTCTCTTAACTCAAAGAGAGGAGCTGCTTTTGGGTTCTCCAAGATAGCCAAGCAAGCTGGAGATGCTCTTCGACCACATTTGCGACTGTTGATTCCGAGGTTGATTCGTTACCAATATGATCCTGACAAAAATGTCCAGGTACGATTTCTACGTTTTGTGCTGTTACTCTATATCAGCGTATTCAAGCTATATATTCATCACTGGTCTGGCGACTAAAAGTTGACTTATTTAAACTGAACTGAGTGACACCATTTCTAGCATTTCTAGCATTTTTTCTTTCCTGTGTATAAATCAGTAGATTGTTCTAGTTTAACACGAGAAATATTTAGCTGTTGCACTTCTACAAGCTGCATAAATCACTTTAGTCATGTATTTCACCGCCAAAGTTATAGCTGTTTAAGTGATACCACTTACACCTGCCTGGCAGTTCATCTTGTCATAAAAGGTTGCCATAGCGTTTGTTTGCTTCTTTTAGTAATTGCTACTTTTCATGTAATCTTGGCAGGATGCGATGGCACACATTTGGAAAGCACTGATACAAGACCCTAAGAAAGCTGTTGATGAACATTTGAATCACATCTTCGATGATCTGCTAGTACAATGTGGTTCACGGCTTTGGCGCTCCCGTGAGGCATCCTGTTTGGCTCTTGCTGATATTATTCAAGGTCGGAAATTTGACCAGGTGAGATCTTCGTATTTTAACATACAAAAAAGGAAATTTCCCGTTGCTTCGGCTCTGCATACTGCATCGGTAAATTCTAGTGCATGTATAAATCACTTTAAACTCTATATCTTGAACTCTGGTTCTGGTTTCGGATGCTGTTGTTAATTCCTTTTGCATATCAATTTACATACCTGCCGGGTTTTTTTTTGGATTCTTGAACCTGCTTGTAGTGAAGTATAGGATATATATATCAACCCAGCTGCGTGGTTGTTTCTATCTTGTATGTAAACATTGTTGGTCTATCAGATTTTCTAAGTGGTATTGTTTTTTCACGCCCTTATGTTATTAAAAGGTCAAGGAGCATTTGAAAAAACTATGGATAGCTGCCTTCCGTGCAATGGATGACATTAAAGAAACTGTGAGAAATGCTGGTGATAAGTTATGTCGTGCCGTGACATCCTTAACAATAAGGATCTGTGATGTCACGCTTACCGAACTAGCAGATGCAAAACAAGCGATGGATATTGTTCTTCCTTTTTTGCTTTCAGAAGGAATAATGAGTAAAGTCAACAGTGTACGTAAGGCTTCAATTGGAGTTGTTATGAAGCTTGCAAAGGTTAGCCCTAACTTTGGTAGATTGATGAGTAATCATGCCTGTTTCTCAGAGATTATTCTTGTGACATTGGTAGTGGTACATTTTAATTTTATTTCAATACAGTTGAGTAATCAGTAAACCTAGATTGCAGAACTTAACCTTGTCTTGGTGTGTTCTTTCAGTTTTACTCCAAACATGAAATAATTAATCAGTTTGAATTACTTGCTAGTTTTGGTGAACTGAATGTCCTCCTCGGAAATATTTATGATCCTTTAAGTGATTTTGTGCTATTCGTTACCGTTTGCAGGGTGCAGGAGTTGCCCTCCGTCCACATTTGTCCGACTTAGTTTGTTGTATGTTGGAAAGTTTGTCTAGTCTTGAAGACCAAGGACTTAACTATGTTGAGGTATCGTTTACTGTCAGCAACTTCAGTTTCAATCTTCACCTTGTCCTGAAATCGTATTAAATATAAATTATTTTATTTCAGTTGCATGCTGCCAATATTGGCATAGAAACCGAGAAACTTGAAAATTTACGAATTTCAATCTCGAAAGGCTCTCCAATGTGGGAAACACTTGATCTGTGTATTAATATAGTGGATATTGAATCACTTGAACAATTGATCCCTCGTCTCACTCAACTTGTTCGGGGTGGTGTTGGCCTCAATACGAGGTCAGTTATTTAAAACGTTATATATGTAACGAACTACTTCATCTACAATTTTTACTTGAGAAAATCTTTCTTGTTTGGGTTTTGGCCGATAATATTGCTAAGTTTATTACGGAAATTTATAGAGGTAAGAGAACTTGAGATTGTGGTAAGAAGAATCCGTTGTCAAATTAATTGCATTTTAAAAAGTAAGCTTTAAATAGTAGGGGCCAAAGATCATGATAATGTAAGTAGTTACTGAATATTATTGGTTTTCCATCATTTTCTTTTATTTGGTTTGTCATTTAACTTTTACTCTGATCTAAGTGAACTATGTTTCGAAATTTCTCTACCCCTTTTTTTTCCGTACTAGCTTACATGTATTCACGTGATTTAAGGAGTATGGTATTATTATTTGTGTAGCTTTTTGTAATTTCTACTGTGGATAACTTTACTGAGAATCTGAGAGTATATATCTTAGAAGTATATAAATCCAGATGTTATATGATAAGCTATTTTTTACCAGTGTCCTGCCTCTGCCATCTAAACCCCCGAAAAGGAAAAGGTTTAGGGAATTAAATAGGGGATATGATTCTTATCATGACTTGTAAAAAGTTCTCGAGAGAGAAATGAATTCACATAAGGTAGGCTTAAGTAATTTTAACCATTCAATTAGTGTAATATTAGTGACGTAATTCCATGTCGCCCATCTTCATGAACTCAGATTGCCTCAATGGACTCTCGTCTAACGTCTCTAACCATTCGATTGGTTTAACATTAGTGACACAATTGCATACCTTCTCGTCCATTTTTCATGCATGCAGACTGTCTCAATGGACTCGTCTAACTTCTATGTGTAGTGTAGTAGTCTTGTCTCATTTTATTAGATTTCGTGTAATCAAATGAGAGGTTGATATTTTTTGAAAATTTCATTTTTCTTGACAGAGTTGGTGTTGCCAGCTTTATCTCATTGCTAGTTCAAAAAGTTGGTTCCGAGATAAAGCCGTTCACTGGAATGCTGCTGAGACTTTTGTTTCCTGTTGCCAAAGAGGAGAAAAGTTCTGCTGCAAAACGTGCCTTTTCGAGTGCTTGCGGCATTGTATTGAAGTATTCTAGCCCCTCTCAAGCTCAAAGCTTAATCGAAGAAACTGCAGCTCTGCACTCTGGTGATAGAAGCTCCCAGATCGCATGTGCGAGTCTGTTCAAAAGCTTCTCATCTACAGCTGCTGATATTATGAGCAGTCATCAGTCGGCTATTGTTCCAGCTATATTTATTTCCAGGTAAACCATTGTAACTGCATACTGTTGAATCTGATGCATGTGAGGTATTTTGCATAAGGAACTTGAAACCTCAAAATAACTAATCAGTTTTGGAAAAAGATCAAGAAAATTATGGCTGTAAATTCATACCTCCCATGTTCAACTACTGTCCCCGAGTAAGGTCACATGGTATATTTTTTCTCTTGTAAATATTTGGCAGATTTTTTGCTACCATTTTTAAAACATTTCCCTAGACTCAGAAATTCCTTATAGAATCAAAATTCTTTCCTTCTATTTGACAATACATGAGAAGCTTACGGTGGCTATAAATTTCAGATTTGAGGATGAAAAACAGATTTCGAGTCTCTTTGAGGAGGTGTGGGAAGACATCACAAGTGGTGAAAGGGTCACACTACAGTTGTTTCTGCAAGAAATTGTGAATCATATCTGCGAGAGCATCACATCATCCTCGTGGGCAAGCAAGAAGAAGGCAACTTTTTTATCTTTCTCGTGCCAGTTTTCTCTCTTCGTTGTACTTATTGATATTTTGCTGTTTTACTCATAGAAGATTTAAACTTTCTTTCAGTCTGGTAAGGCAATTTGCAAACTAACTGAAGTCTTGGGTGAATCATTATCGCCACACCACAAGAGATTGCTACAATGTCTTGTCAATGAAATTCCTGGACGTTTATGGGAGGTGGGACAAGTTCTTTCATTCCAATTAATATTTATTTTCCTTTTCCTTGAAGGTTCAGAAAAAGTTAATTGAGATACTGTAGCAGCAGATTAATTGAATTTCGAGAGAATTATCTTTGTTGCTCGACTAAGAGCTGCAGCTCTGCTTTACTTGTCCCTGTGGATGGATAGAGCTGGTGTGTGTATAAATGCATTTTTGTTGCACTAGTTTTTCAAGTCAATACTTCTGATTGCAGGGAAAGGATGCTCTTTTGGATGCCCTAGGTGCTCTTTCAGTCGCTTGCCACGAGGCAATAACTAAGGAGGACCCAACAACTCCGACTACCATCTTGAGTCTTATCTGTTCTGCATGCAAAAAGAAACTCAAGAAATATCGCGAGTCAGCCTTTTCTTGTCTGGAGAAGGTAAGTAAAAGACTAGTTGTGGCTTCCTATGCAAAAATTTTGAGATCGATCATGATATCTAAAACTGCTAATAATGCAGTTCTTACACAGCATTTCGGTTAGTGGATTTATGAGTATTTTGATTATATTTATCAGGTCATAATAGCTTTTGGCGATCCAAAGTTTTTCCATGCCGTTTTCCCGATGTTGTATGAGATGTGTAATACTGCCTCCATCAAAACGAACACTCAAGTTCAGGCAGCAAGTGATGCTGTCAAAACAGGTTGTTACACGACCACTCTAGAATCCCATTAGTCCTATCCTTCGACTGATAACACTCTTACATTTACATGGGATATATGTTGAGTAGTAACTGTTAGTTCTTGTGTTCTTGTCTAATCCAGCTGGGTGATTATTAACTTAGATTAGGAAATTTGAAGAAGAAATAGTCAGATGCTCGTCAAGCATTGCTTGTTTAACAATAAACCGAAAGTTGATCGAGAAAATGAAAACCCCTTACCTCATTGAATAGCTCATATACGAGTTAGGTCATGTAGCATCAGAAAATTGTCTCAGTACTCTGAACAGTCCACATTTTTGTTTTCAGAATCAGAAAATGGAGAAGATGGACATGTCCCTCTTGAAAAAATTATGGAATGCGTCAAGTCTTGCATCCAAGTGGCAACTATAGATGACATTCTTAGCGCAAAAGCAGATTTGATTCATGTTCTTATAATTTCCTTATCACCTGGTTTTCTGTGGACTGGTACTGGTTTCTTCTCTCACTTTATCTTCCAGTAAACTTTTCATTACCTTAATCAATCTAATCTTCTGTGGCAGTAAAAATGTCTGGAATTTCATGTGTGGGAAAGCTTTGTTCAAGGTTTCCGAGTCTATGGACTGACTCCATGGATGACCTTTCACCTAGTGATGCGACAAAATTCGTTCATGAGGTAGTTAATCACATCTATAGTTATTACCCCATGCGTGTATAATTTTAACTGCAAATTAACTTTTCTGCTTGCTTTCCAGTTATTTCACTCACTAGTTCCTAAACTCCTGGAGTGCATACACACTGTGAAGATAGCACAGGTATGTTTTTCTCTGGTTTGTATTCAGTCTACTACACCGAATGAAAACCGAAACAAATTTCGTGATTTTGGTATTTCTTTCTTAACGGAACAGATCATTAGGGGGCATAAATAGCCTCATGAGCTGAAAGTTAATGTCTTTATTAGGTTTTAATCGGGGTAGCTTGAAAAGTCTCGTTAATTATTTATAGTTTACTTGCATTTGGAGTATCTTCTTCTCGAGTTAGTATAGGAGTGGGTTCAACTAAGTCCGGTTTCCGTTAACAAAAGATTTGAATCAATTATCGATAGAATCCAATCTATGCAATTTTATTCAACAAGATTCTTCTACCTACCACCAGTGGTTTGCATATTGAATTAGTTTTGACGGTCTTCATACTAGTATTTGCATATTCCATTTGACTGTAGTAATAGCCTCACAAGCTATATATATCTTGTCTTTCAAGTTAATCGTGATTGAATGTTTTTTGTTATAAAAACCTCAGTTTCATGTGGCTGCTTCCCAATGCCTGCTTGAGCTCATCGAACTGTATAGCACAATCTCGTCTTTGCATCCCGTGGAAGTAGATTTTAAGGCTGAGGTTGTTTCTTTACTTGAACTCGAAAAGAGTGAAGAAGCCAAGTCGTTGTTGAGAAAATCCAGGGATGCTCTTGCAAATCTCCCTTCGTTAAACTAAGCAAGCACAGAGAAGATTTTAGTTTTATGCCTGAAGTTGATATAAATGGGAATTGAATCTCCTACTTTGTATTTGTTTACTTATATACAAGTTCACATTGATATATATATCTTCTAAGTTTTTACTTTTCTTCCCTGATGGTAAAAATTTATTCACGGCTTTTTTAGCCAGTCTATCTACTTCTTACATTCGAGGTTTGTGAGCTGAGCTCGGAAACCCAAATTTCAAAATTGGCCAAACTGCAAATCACGATCAAATCACCATGTATTTAGAAGCTTGACCAGTTCCTTGTGAAGAGATCGTGTGGCTTGCAGTCATTGCGACTACTACGAATCAAGTGTATGATTATTGTAGAGGACCACTGAGCTTGGGACTTCTCTTCCAAGTCGATCGACACTATAGATTAATTATGGTGTGATACTTAGGTCATTGTAATTTTTGGATTCCGTCCTCAACAAGATAATAGTTTTGTATATCTCAATCCCTTTTAAAAAAAAAGTGAATCAGTAAAGGCGCGTAAACCAAACCCAAGAGTAATTGAATTTTTTTTTTTTTTTTTTTTTTTT
>Ga0041059_1002058_pt1 | contig 15443 bp, 8 predicted proteins | sample AraColnosormetaG_FD_56232 | JGI IMG/M metagenome (GOLD analysis project Ga0041059, IMG submission 56232) | Arabidopsis roots microbial communities from North Carolina, USA - Col MF nosort | ecosystem: Host-associated > Plants > Roots > Unclassified | place: USA: North Carolina | collected 2013-09-02
CTTTTTTGGAAATTAATAATGTATTTTGTTTTTTAATTAAATTAAATTAATTAAAATTTAGATATCAAATCTTATATGTTGATTTTGATTGGTTATTATTTGTGGAAAATAATAATGTATTTTGTTTTTTAATTAAATTAGTATTTGACTTTTTAATCCTTAAAGAGATAAATTAATTTACTCTTTAAAATTTTATTTCTAATGGCATATCTATATAATTACTTACAAAAATTAAGGTTACATTTAAAATGTACTTCCCAAATAATATAGTAGGATCAAATACATAATCGATATTTATAGTTTAGTTTTCTTCTAATAGAGTATTAAATTGATGTGTTACCAAATTTAGTTTGATTTTAGGTCTAGAATTTAGGGTTTGGAATAATTGATCAAAGAAGTTGAAGTTAGTATGAATCCGTTTGGTATAGTTAAAGAGCTGTCATCAAATTTATTACTTTTTCAAGTGAAGTTTTTTTGTTTATTCCAGTGGTTCAAGTAGACATTGTGACTCCAACTAGATAAATGAGAAAGTTATTATTACAAGAAATTTTATTACGGTGACATCATATAAGTAAATACGTTTCGAATGATTACAGCTGTAGCCTCTCTTAATTGGGATTTAAAGCTTCCAATTACTATCTCATCTTCTTCCTCTTTTTCTTTTTTTTTTGTGCGCCAATCTCATCTTCCTCTTCTAATTAAAAACAATTAAGTTCTTTTGAATATCGTACAGTACAGTTAATCAGTTATTATTGTACTAGTTCTTTCATATAGAAACTTGTAGGCTTGTAGCTAGACTGTAGTCATATACTCATATTATCAGGGTCTCATCAACCTTAACAAAACATATCGTAGTTATATACTATATTTATAAAAAGGAGCAATACACTTTGTCAAATTTAATCCGATCTTTTAGTATTTCAAAATTACGATTATTAAACTAGACCTGGTTTGCTTGGAAAAACTAGATCTACTCAAATGTTATCTTACCTAACCTAATTTTGTATCGTTTGGGTGAGAAAATGGTGGCCTCGCTTCTAACAAGTTTTCTTCTTATAATCGGGACTCGGGAGAATCAACTTCAAAGGAGATTAAATTTAAACATTCGTAAACGTCTGGAAATCAAAATAATACCATAAAATTGGGGGAAAAAAAAAGAACAAGATCATTTTTCGGCCTTCATTATTTTCTTACCCAAAAATCTTTTTTTCTTCATGCTTTCATGATACTAAATATTTTCATTAAAAAGTTTAAATTCTTACATGAACAAATTGTTTAGGACATGTGTAGTGTGACTAATTTGTTGTGCTGACTAGTTTTTGTTTCTCGGAAATGGTTGAATAGGTCTTTTCGGAATTTAACGTTTGATACATAAAATTCTTTACATATTGCATTATTAAAATTAGCTAGCTTCTTATTAATTCTAGAAATATCATCAGTATATTAGTTGAATAATCTCTCTTTTTCTTGGAAATGGTTGAATAAATCCAGAAAATCATGGCCATAAATCCTCATTTCTTTTTTGTCCGAAAGTAAAAATCCATTCTATAAAATATGAGCCGTCAATAACACAGTTGAAAAAAAAGAAAAAAGAAACAGAACCCATTAATTGTTGAGACTTTTTCCATCCGATAACGTCATTTTTCACTAAAAGAATATATACTATATGTATAATTAGAAATGGATGCAATGGAAAATGTGCAAATGGAATTTTAAGATATAAAAGCTTGTTACCATCTAATTTAATCAGAAGTAACATGTAATAAATCTCTAATAGCAAATAAGATGAAAACATAGAAATCAAAGTGCATGGAATTAGTCTAAATTTTTGGCAGTCCTAAACATAATTTAAAATGAGCAACTCACCTACTTTAAATAGTTTTCGTTGGACTATATAGTTTTTAAAAATAAATTGTGTTCCACAAACACATAGAGAATCAGCTAAGTCTCTTTCATACAATAGCTATAGCTTCAACCAGAAGATTATATAAAAAAAATACTGAAAACTATTGAACAAAACTAAAGAATCAATGATTAGAATATATCTCCGTGGACTAATTAATCTCCTACGAAAAGGACTTTGAACTAACTAATAGCTTTTATTCACTTTTTAGCTATATTTTTTTTAAGTAGATTATTTTATTCTTAGACGGCTTTAGTTGATGCAAAAATAAACAATCAATCTATTATGAATGATGACATATTAAAAATAAATAACAAACTGTATTGTACAACGACATAATAACATAACTTCTCCATCACTATAACAAGATAGTATTGAACATAAATCACCATTTGTTATCCACGAGGTACCAAATGTTGTCTATGCGAAACTAAGGATCCCACTACTATGATCTAGGTCCATTCACAGAAACCCTCCATAATTTTTACGTTGATAAAAAAAGTTATTGTGTATAGTATACTGTATATACCATGCATTACTTGGCTAATTTTATTTTTGTTGAGATGATGGTTAAATTATATTCATGATACTAATATAGAAATACAATGGTTAAATTATGAATACGATAACGAATACATGAAGCATGTGATCCTCGAGAACTTCAGATACGAATCTCTTTTTTTTTATTTCTTTAATGTCAATTCAGTGTCAATTTCTATCATCAATTTCTTTCTATATGGAACTATTATTTTTTGTTAAGAGTTACGTCTAGCTGATTGTTAACTTATAGACTCTAACTAAATTTATTGAACTTGAATATTAAAAACTCTAATTTAGAAGGAAAAAATTGTTTTCTTTTTACCTTTTTTTTGTTTTATGTTGGAAGATAGGGTAAACATGTTTTGTAAATGAATGGATTTAACATTGATGAGGACGAAGAAGACACAAGACAAGGTATTAAAGAGGTTAAGAAAATAAGAAGATTGTTTCCCATAAATGGCGACACGTGAAGTAAATAACTCGTCTGTTCTGTAATTAAAACGCTGTTTCTTCTTTACCCCGCGAACTTGATGGGTCAATCACATCCCCAATAACACTAATTTACTGTTTCTCTGTAATAATAATAATCATTAAAATGGACAAAATAAAATATTAGTAATTAAAAACAGAGAAATTAAAGAGAGAGAATTTAACGGGGGAGAAGACTTTTGGGAATGATCCGAAGAAAACGGGTTACTAAAGAAAACAGTGGTGCGGTTCTTAATATTTCTCTTAAGAAGATCTCTCTCTTTCTGTTTCTGTTTTATTATTGTTATTGACACGAAAAGACAGAGAAACAAATAGAGGCAGAGAGCAGAAGAAAGACGAAACAGAGGATTTTCATAGAGAATCCTCTTTCTTCCTCCTTTCTTCGCCTTCTTCTGTTCTTCTTCTTCTCCTGGTTAGTTTTCTTGATTTCATGGTTAACAAATGATTAGAGTTTTCGTTAAAAACAATACTTGGTTGTGTTTTCAAGATTTTGTTTCTTATCTTTCACGTTTCATAAAAAATTCAAATGGCTGCATTTGTTGCGTTTGATGTTATCGATGTTTAATTTGTTTATTTAAGTATTCAAAATTTCAGACCCAAGTAAGCAACAAATTTAAGAAAATAAACCTCATTCGATTTTTTTTCTTATATGAAGGGTCTTGAAGATACATGAAACAACATCTCATTGTTATGAATGTTGATGCATTCTTTTATGTAAACTTAACTTTTTACAGGTGACCTCTCTGAAAGATTGTAAGGTAAAAATAGTCTATCTTTTTTGGCATCTGATTTTTGATTTCTAGACAAGATCATGTATATCTTGGTAATGGTCTTATTCTTGTTTTATGTCTTGATACAGGTTCCTTACAAAAATTTGATTTCGTTTGGTGAATGAAATAGTTAGAAATTCTCCAAAACAAAATATGGGTGGCTGTGTTTCTTCTCAGAGAAAACTCAGTAACAAGCTTCAACAGAAGAAGCAGAAACGCGGCAGATCTGGCAAATGTCGGTCCAAAATATCGGCTTCTATGCCCGATGTTCCTATGAAACGCATGAGTAATGCGAGTGTTAGGGATTTTGCGGTGAGCGAATATGTTCATCTTGATTTCGACAATTGTGCAGCCAAGATGATGTGTAAGAGAGCTGAGATGTCTAATGCTAACTTCCATTTAACTCAGCTTCAATGGAACTGCAGCCAAATCGATGGAAACCGTAAGCAACATTCTCTATATCTTGATTCTGTTTTTTTCTTCTTCCTAAATTGTGTTTTCTTGAATCTCATTATTATTTTTTTCTCTGTTTTAGGAATTTCACATGAGGAGGCTTGGTATGATTCCTTTAGCTACATCGATTCTGATTCTGATGATGGTTCAAATAGTAGTGTCTTCGAAGGTAAACAAATTTTGCTTGATATAAAACTAGAGACATTGGTTTGTGCATGATTGTGTCTGAAAACATGATCTTGTTTTTTTGTAGATGCAAATGCTTCTGCAATGGGACAAGTGATTCAGTATGAAGAATTCTACGAAAGTTACCTGAAAATAGATGGAAACAAAGGTGAGACTTACTCGAGCAAGAATGAGGTTAGTATAAAGAGAAACCAAGTGGCTGATGAATCTCACCATGAAACCTTCAAGACTACTACTTGTGAAGATCATCAAGATCACAGAAAGAAATCATCAAAAGTTGTTATGGTTTCTGTGAGAAGAACATCTATTGATAGCAAATCAACACCATCTGAATTCTGTAAGAAGAAAGAAATGATCAAAAAGTCTTTATAAGTTTTGAATCTTTATAACTTTCTTTCTGAATGATTTTATCTCTAAATGTGTATCAGCTTCAGCTGAGAAGCTCTTGTACCGTCCAAAAGCCGGTTCTATGATTCAACGTTCTTTAGGAGAGAAGATGACCAGTCAAGGAAGTTGGTCAGAAGTTTCTCCGTCGAGTTTCAAGCTCCGTGGATTGAATTTCTTCAGGTTAGGATTCAAATTTTCATATCAAGAAAGTAAGACAAACATTCTTTGTATGTAATCAAATCTAATTGTATTGTTTAAAATCATCTGCAGAGACAAGCAAAAGTGTCCTGCACCAAATTGTAGTCCTTACATACCAATTGGAGTCGACCTTTTTGCATGTCCTAAAAAGATCAACCACATTGCTCAACACATTGAGCTTCCTAATTTGAAACCGGCATCATCACAAGTCTGCGATATCCCCAATCTTTTGATAGTGAACATCCAGCTTCCAATGTATCCAACCTCTATGTTTGGTGACTATGATGGTGAAGGACTTAGCTTAGTATTGTACTTCAAACGCAATGAGAACTATCACAAAGAAATCTCATCTCACTTTAAAGAAACCATCAAGGTATGATGATGATAGATCCTATAGCTCTTTTATAAAAAACTTGTTATGTTTCTTTACAGAGAGATATGGTTTTTGCAGAGATTCATGGAAGATGAAATGGAGAAAGTAAAAGGATTCACAAGAGAATCAACAGTTCCATTCAGAGAGAGGTTAAAGATCATGGCAGGTTTGGTAAATCCTGAGGATTTCCAGCTAAGTTCTACTGAGAGAAAACTTATCACAGCTTACAACGATAGACCGGTTCTTTCTCGTCCGCAACACGATTTCTTTCAGGTTAGAAATACAGATCTTTCTTTAGTTTTCAATGATACACCAGATAATTCAGTTCCATAGCCTTGTGGTTAATGTTATTGATCATTTGGATAGGGACCAAACTACTTTGAGATAGATTTGGATATACACAGATTCAGTTACATTTCGAGGAAAGGACTCGAATCTTTCAGGGATCGTATCAAGAACGGGATTCTTGATTTGGGATTAACAATTCAGGTACTTGAAAAATCTCCCAAACTTTTGGTTGGTAGTAGTAGGTCATTCTTTGTTAGAGTGTAGCTCAAGTAAAACATTTTGTTTCTTTCTGACACAGGCTCAATCACCAGAGGAACTTCCAGAGCAAGTACTGTGTTGTGTCAGGCTGAACAAGATTGATTTCGTGAATCACGGACAAATTCCAACGCTTTTAACTAACAAACAATGAAGTGATCACTACATAATAACACAGAGAGAGAGACAAAGATCAATCAATCAATCAATGGGGAGAGCAAAAAAAGACAAAAAGCAAAAACAGAGAACGTTTTCACATATTTGTATTGTTGAGAGACAAAAGAAGAAGATAAAATTCAATTGTCTTTTTTGGAAACAAGATTTGCTCGGGAATTTATTAATCTCATGAAAAAGATTCATTTGTACAAATGTCATAATTTCTTCACTCCATTATTCAAAACCCATAACAAAACAACAATTGCTCTGTATATTTCATTAACCAATGACTGACTACGAAAGATGAACAAATAGCAAGAAAATTTGGGTCATAGGCCATTATGTATTATAATAGTGTAATAATAAACAAAAGAAAAAAGTTTGATATTACAACAAATACTTTCATTTTCATACACAAAATGTAAGACCTATCTTTTACTGAAACAATAACACAAAAGATACAACACAAAATATCCCCCTGTAATTTTCTTCCTCATGTACAAAAGAATTCACATACAGTATTAGTAAACAGAAATCTGAAAACCCTAAAAAGCTTTTAAGTTTTACACCAGAACATAGAAGAACTACAACCTCTTGAAGCTGTTTCTTTCCTGCAAACTGCTAGATTTTTCAGACAAGTGTGTGAGTGGAATTTGAAAGCTTTTGTAATGAAAAACGGTCAAGAGTTTTCTTCTCTCAAGTTGTTTGCTCTTCTTTAAGCCTTAGCCGCGCAACGGGCTGTTGCTGCTGCTGTTGATTTAAGTTAGCCAAACCGCCAGGTCGATTATCTGGCCTTAACTGTGCCGCTGCAGCGGCATGGCTGCTTGATTTAGCAGCGGGAAGGTCATGGTTATGTTTTCCTTCATATGTTGTTACTACAGCTTTTGGATCTGTTGCTGCTCTCTCTACATGTTTCCTCACACCACATCCTGGTGTTGTGCACTTGTAGTAGCTCCTAAGGATCAAGAGAGAACATTAAACAAGAATGTTTCAATACATAAAAATATATCGATCACTAGAATCCGCCATTCAAAGAGTGTAATAGCTAGACCAACCAATGTTGTAACGTGTTTTACCTCGGATAAGGATTCCCTTTGACAACTTTCTGTCCATATTTACGCCACCTATATCCATCATCTAGAAGATCAACTTCACTCGTCGTTTGGACAATAATTCTAGGCTCTGTCACAGTTCTATGTGAAGCAGCAGGAGCTGGTTCTGAAATCCGAACTTCTGTACTTCTGCACATTCAAACATCTCTCTGATCAAAAAAAACGAAAAATATGGATTATCATCAACCATCAACAGAGCTTATAACTTTACCTTCTCTTGGGATCAGGCTCATTCTCATCTTTCTCTCTCACATCAGTTTCTCCATTACCAACTTCTTCACCGTCACTTGCCTCAGACAAGTGCTCTGTTGTCGTAGCTTGACTTACTGCTTCATGTTGCTCTCTCTTAGTCTTGTTGGAGCTATTAGTTTGAAACTGTGATGCCCCCAATTCAGAACTCCCGCGATTGTTATTTATCGAACTCCCATTTATATTCGCGGTGTTATCTTTGTTACCTCGCTTAGTGTTTTGAGGAGGTTCATGATTGTGCTGACCTTTGTAGATAATCTCCGTTACTTGTCCATCAAGAGATCTCTCAACCTTCTTCTTGACAGGACATCCTGGATTAGTACACTTGTAATAGCTTCGTGGAAACTCGCTACCTTTAACTTGCTTTTGCCCATATTTTCGCCAGTTATAGCCATCATCAGCTGGTTTGTCAACATTTAGAGGCTGTTGTGACCTGTGCTCTATGATGGTTACATCTGAGGTTTCTCTTTGAGCTGGTAGTGGAGCCGAGGTCGGGATCTGCGCTTGACCCGATGAAAATGATTGAACTTGAGAGGGAGGAGGGTACTCTGTTTGTGGTTGCATATTGGCATTGGCTTGAACTGCTTGAGCAGTGACTTGAGCTAGAGCTTGCTGATGTGTCATTCCATATGATCCCTGCACAATGTTACATATCAGGTCAAGAACCGCTAAAACAAATCAAAGCACACATCAAAATAGGTAAAGACAGATTCAACAGATTCAGAGTCAAGATAAAGCAGAGCCAGAGACCTTAAACAAGACAACCCTATCAAAAGAGAATATAGCAAAGGCCTGTCTAAAGGAACAATTTCTACTAAAGAAAACAGAGTTCCATAATCAAAACATATAAGGTCATAAGAACAGGATTTTTCGGATGTGGCACCAAGAAATCTTCCTGAGGATTTCTATAAAAACCTTGAACAAACCCAAATCTCTACGAGTATTTGATCCACAATCTCCTTTTGTTCTGTCTGAAAGTTCCTACCTTTCCAACACAGTTGAGTTGCAAAGTTCCTTCCTTGAGGAGAAATTCTCAAATCTCTAATAAGCCCTAACTCAATCCTAATCTCCAATTTTGACCTAAGATGATACCAGCAAAATGGTTACAAAATCTACAATTTGTTGGAATAAACCTAGATTTGCTAACACCTAACAACAACGTGTTATTTTTTCCCTAAGCAGCCAACAAAACAAAAACAAGAAACAGCTCAACAAAGAAAAGACACAAACATACAGTTTCCATAAATAGATTTTCAAATTTTTAACCAAAAAAAAAAAAGATAGAAATTTGTGTTGATGAATCTAAAAACCTGAACGGGAGAGAAAAGACCCAAAAAGCTTGGTGAATCGAGCAACATAGCTGGACTTAAACCAGGCGGTACGGTGAACATCGACGGCGATTGAGATTGAGAAATCATCAAACCGGTTGGTCTGTTTTGCTTGAATCTCGGGTCAACATCACCACTAGAGCTATTAGTCCCTTCACCAAGTCTCTGGTAATCACTAGCCGTCGCAGCAGCAGCAGCAGCAGCTGCAGTCGCTGGAGAAGACATGGCTCCAGCGAGAAGCTGAGAGAAAGACCTAAACTCATCGGAATCAGGGAACATATTAGAGACCAGAGTCATCGGACCAGGACTGAATCCAACGCCACCGTTAAAGAACATCTCACTAAACGGCCGTGGAGGAAGAGATAAAGTCGGACGCGACGGAGCTCCGGTGGACTTCGATGTCGACGGAGCTTCTTCCTTTTCCGACATCGATCCCCAAAATTAACAAACAAAAAAAAAACCAACAACCCAAAAAATCAAACAAAGAAATAAAAAAGTTCCTTTTTTTATTTTTGGTTCTGAATCAAAATCTAAAATCCTTTTTGTATATATCTGAGTATTGTGTGAATCCGTGTCGTGTTTCGCTTCACTTTTTTGCCGTTTTGTTTTTCTTTTTATTATCGATAGGCTCTTTTAATGGAGATTTCGAGTTTCTTTTTTTTTTTTGTACTTCTGGTCTTAAAACGGATCTGGAAACATAAAAAGATTAAAAAACTTTTTGGGTTCGCAGTAGAGAAAGTCCACGCTGCAGATATATGTGAAACAAGCTCTTTCCTTTACTTTCTTTTTTTTCGTGTGTAAAAAGTACTTTATTTGTTTTTTCTCCTTCAAAACGGTACTTACTATGTTTTCTTATTTCAAAAACTAGCTAAATTTATTTATTTTGAGTAATGTTCAGACATGTCCAAATCCAATTTTTCAGGAGGCAGTAGAAAATTGGAAAATATAACGTTTAAAATCTGCTTTTTTGAGTTTTTCTGTCGTTTTGTACATTTAATTTTTTACAGGTACATTAATTTAATGTTGAATTTCGATCCCATTAATTAAATATGGAATATGCATGTATATCTATATTTTTTGTTTAAACAAATAGTATAGTAGTATCATGTAAAGAGATAATTAAAAAGAAAAAGATAAATCTTATTAGAATGGAATGCTAAATGAATTACAAATCCAAACATTTTAAAAAGAAAATAAAACTATACCAATTAAGAAGAAAAGAAAATCTGAACATCAGTCAAAACAAAAGTTGTACCAAATTGATCAAATTATTTGGTTATCAATTTAGGTTTCACTTTTACAAAAGCGTCGGTCTTTGTTATTATTGTACGGTGAACCTGGAGCGAAGAGGCAGAGAGAGACAACCGGACAAGGCCACAGCTACTCCACGTTGTACGAATCAGATATTGACAACTGACATTCCTTTTAAAAGGCCCATTTTGTGTCTTAATGGGCTGTCGAATATAAGCCTACACATATCATGAGAGCTGTTTTTCGACAAATATTTATACCATATATGATGAGTTGATGACTATTAGTAAACTGTATAAATACATGTTATTTCTGTAATAGTTTTTTTTTTCACGTGAAAGCAATGGATTTCTAAAATTAACTTTAGCATTTCATGTTAGTGGACTTTTTGGGTGTGTATATTTGTAATAGGAGGAGGAACCGTGATGACGTGAGGGGAATAAAAGAAAACTAGCAACATGACTTTTTGAAGATACATTTGACTTTGCAAGAGCAAAAGATAATATAAACATTCTTCTTACTTTGTGTGGGACACACGTTGGCTTTAGGAGTAGAATTCCTTTCATTTATTACCACAAGAAATGTGATTGCAATAATAGTTTTGATCTAATACAAAATATAAAAGACCTTATGATATGTGTCGTTGTTTATTTTAGTTTGTGTTTTCATTTTGAATTTGATATAAGAAAAAGAAACTCTGAATTTTAAAAGATTATCTATGAATTTAGTTATTTTCATAAGTATACATATTTTTTTTAACCTTTTACTGTTCAATTTTGAATACTAAACTGATCTTAACTTTTGAGTTTTGTTAGCATATATCTATAATTATACTCTTTTGTGGTATTGCTTCTACGTCTCTACATAACGCACGAGTAAAGACTTCGCTCATCAAAAGGTTAGAATCATATGGGTGGAACACTTTGACACTTGGACAACCATAAAGAATCAATCAATTAGAAGAAGTATAAAAACCATCTAGAAGGAAAAGGTTGAAGAAGATGGCATTATTAACAAAAGTTTAAATATCCAAAATAGGAGTCACCCAAAAACAAGATAATCTCCGATGAGTAATGGAAGCCTACAGAAGAAGAAGAAGAATCTCATAACAAAGGGGAGGCTTTGTTAGTCTCACTTGGGACCGATGTCCTTAAGAGCATTGATCTGTTCCTCTCCCATAGCTGACATCACACTCACCACTAGATCTTTTCCATCATCAAACCCACTCTTGATCTGTTTCATTAACACAATCAGGTCACTCATTACTCTGCACTTTTTCTTCCATTTTCAGAAATCGACATAGAGTTGATTTTAATTAACTAGCAACATTTAATGTGATGAACATGCAAAACTTAACCTGTTGGAGCAGAGTGTCATCATTAGGGAGCTTAAGGTCATCCTTGGTACTACCGTTATCAGTCAACAAACTGACCTGCAAAATGATTACAAAACAGAACAAGTAACTAAACCATATAAAGGAACAAGTGCTATTTAAGAACACATACATATCCATCTTCAGAAATGTCAATCAGCTGATAATCAGTACGGTTGACATGAGGAACCTGAAACCCAATTCAACAAAAACAAAATCTCAAATGGGACTTGAAAGAAACAAACAAGAAATGAAAGTGATCAAAGGAGCTTTTTTCACATACATCACAATTGTGGGAAGAAGGAACAATATCTTCGAGTTTCTTGCTGGTGAAGATATCAATAGCTACAAAATGACATTTAGCATGACCATGCTTGCCAGTCTTCGAGGTTGAAACCTCAACAACCTGCGACACAAAATGACATTTAGCAGCTGATCCAGTAACTTGTGTAAGAAAAAATCCTAAAACTTATCTAATCGAACAAAACTGAAGATGACCAATTTAATAATTTCGCTAAAACAAAAGTGCAATAAAATGTGAATTTAACAATGATGACAAGAACAAATATCAGTCGAACATCGTGGAGGTGACAAAAAAAAGAATCTGAGGAATCTAAGTAATGAACAGATCTAATAAGATCAGAGGAAGAGAGTGGAGAAATGTTTGAGAACGAAACCTTGCAGGGACGATTTTTGATGACGATGTAACCATTCTTACGGATGGTTCCAGCTTGTTGAGGGTAGGTTTTGGACGCTCCGGCGTCACTGGACTCAAAGTGATGCTCCTCGTCGGACATGGTTGCAGCAGCGAGCTTCGACGAGGATTTTGCGGTACAGATTTTTTGGTAACAGAGGAAGTTGACCACGATCGGGAAAGCGCAAAAGGCGTTTCTTTTGGGCTTTGATATATTTAAGGGTTTTATGGGCTTTAAAGCCTTATTGTAGAGAGCGTTTCTCCACCGTTCGATCACGTGATCTGATATGAGAGATCAATGTTTTCTCCGGTCATATAGAGATCAATGTTTTCATGTCTTTGAAAACATGATAAATTTTACGAATAATGTAAGCGATTAATGTTGGTTTTGTCATTTTTCATCGAGATCTTTTAAAATCATCATTTTTACTAAAATTTTATGAATATGTCATTTTTAACATTTCAAAATGTACGTATTTAAGATTTTGTTTTTGGTAAAAATATGTACTTTATTCAAAAAACTAAATTGTAAGAACAACCACAACCACAACCGACTAAACCCAAACATAACAAATAAAATGCATGTTAAATCATACTTTTGTAATCAGGAAAAAAAACAAAATCCACAAACTATTCAAAAAAATTCAAAGTCTACAAATGCCATAAAAAAAGTGGCAAATCCATAATTAATTCATAATGCAAACAATATTTTTGGCTGTCATTAAGTTTCATGGGCCTAATTTTAGAGTCCAGCTCAAGGATTATTGACAGGATGTGTTTCTCTCAGCTTGCTTTTGTTACGTATGGCCTTAAATCTTCTTGACGAATAGGACTGATGGTGCTGAGGTTGGAACAGTGGGGTCTATGAGCGTGAAAGTTCACGTGATGGGATCAAGATTACACGCGCCGTTAATCCAACAAAGATCATCGTTAAGTGTGAGAGCGGTCACAGGTGATTGGTGGTGGAGACTTTGATGGGCCCTTTTGATTCTTGTTGATTCCCATTTTTGTAGGGTCACACACATACTGGAAAATTTAACATTGTTAGAAAACTGTAACAAAAATCGAAACAACGTTTATGATTATAATTTATAAACTCCAAGTTAACAAAATTTATTAAAGATATTTTCAACAAATAATGACTATTCAAAATAATGGTATTATAACTGTAATTACTAATTTGCTAGATGAATTTGGCTACGATCAATTAATCACTAAAGTTTTCTGAAAGCATTTGTTTGATTCTAGAAAGTGCGTGTATAAGACAAACAAAAAATGTAACTACGTGTATTAAATGATATTTATGGAAAATCTATGAAATAGAGCTGTGTAGATAGATATCCGATGATAATTGAAATAACTACGTGTTGTAATTGTATTCTAGTAAATTATGGATTGTATCTTTAATTATCTTTTTTTTACAACATGTAAAATTCTTAAAACAATTTTTTGAAAGAACATTAAAAAAAAGAGGAGAGATTGTTGAAAAGGAACTTTGAACTCTGGATATGGTGTCCACTTACCATTGGAACAAAATTTTCCAAAAAAAAAAAAGTATTGGAACAAAATGTTTCATAAAGAACCGTAGATACTACAAAACAATTAATACGTCCATTTTCCAATCACATCATACAACAATTTCTAGTAAATAAAAAACATTTTATGCATGTTGATTTTTGGATCATATATCATAAACACTGAATAATTTGCTCGTTAATTAGGCTTTTATAATTCGTTTTAGTTAATTTTATTTATCTAAACTTGCAATTTATTTTCTCAAATTCTAATAAATAAAATACATGTATCTTTTTGTTACAATGTACACGCTTTCATGCATACATACTAGGCATATATAGGATCCAGGCAACCAGCAACCATAGGTCAGGCTATTCAAAGGACAACCTACATAAGTTGGTATTCCTTAGCACCAAAATTTATTTAGTTTGGTCTATAATTTTATTTTATTTTGCTAATTTGGTGTAAATTGCACAATAATATTTTTTTGGTGCAAATTGCAAAATAATATTTCTATTCCAACAATAATTAATTTAACGCAATTAATAATTAAAGAAATGATTAAAAAAAATCTACAACTAGATAGAAGGGTAAAAAGGGTATAAGATATGAGAGTAACTCATGGCTCTCTTATTTTCTGGAGACAAAAAGAAAACATTTGTTTCTCTCTCTAATCCCCATAACGATCTGTGTCCACGAATCTAGGATTCCGTTTCGAACTTACATTTTTTCAGACAAATAAAACCACCTAACTTCCACGTTAATTACATCATCTGCCATTTATTAATTTACCAAATTACCCTTCGAGAAAAAGAGCATCTTTTTCTCCCTTTTTCTCTCGTCCCTGTCGACAAAATTCGGTGATTGGCTCTTTCAGATTCCAAGTTATAGCATCAAGTATCATTCGTACACAAGCCGGTGAACGATTTAATTAAATAAAGAAACCATAACGAAATTAATAATATGAACATATTAAGTAATAATTTGTAAAAATGTCTAGTAACTACAAAAATTCCCAAATATCGAAGCTTTTTTTGTGTGTGTTTATTAACTGCTGGGACAAACAAAAAAACGTAGTGTGATACTGTGATTAGATTTTCACGACAAGAAAAATAAAAGGGATTAAATAAGCTTCAAGCTGAACAAATGTAAATAGTCACACTTCGTAGAACACGAGTTACACCATCAATGTCTCACTCGTTTGTGTAGACTAATTGTGTATCATTATAATTATGCCCTTATTAGGAAATTTGATTGCTACAAAGGCAATGGAGAGGTTGTTTCTTTTCTTTTTTTTTGGGGTGATTTAGGCCCAAAATCTGTATTTGTCAATGGGCTTATCATCAGTCTTATTCCAGGGGAAAAAGGGAGTTATAATACATAGTTGTATTTATAGTATTTTTTTATGGAGAAACAGTCAATAATTAAATAATCAATTACATACCTATTCAATAATTCAATCTACATTTGAATAGGTTTGAATGATTTTCTGAGTGTAAACCGAGAGTTTCTAAACTGAAACTCCTAATTTTTGAATATACGAAAGACACTTAATCTATATATACATTTTTGCAGCTATTTTGTGAAATAAATCTTGTAGTTATGACTTATTTACAATGGCTGCCACTAGATTTTAATGTTTGTTTTTGATAATTAAAAAAAAAATCTTCGAAATAAATATTTGACATTTAACAATCTTCCCTGAATCTCTCCACATTAGTTACTAAAATAAAACTTCCAAAATATTTACTATCATTTAATTACTTCAAAATTATCATTTTTGATATTGCTTTTTTCCATGACTATAACAATTCGATTATAAACATCAAACCGCAGAGATATTTGATAGCATTTAATTACTACAAAATTACAAAATATTTAGACAATAATTCATAAACATATCATAAATAAGATCAACATTAAT
>Ga0041059_1002059_pt1 | contig 15436 bp, 10 predicted proteins | sample AraColnosormetaG_FD_56232 | JGI IMG/M metagenome (GOLD analysis project Ga0041059, IMG submission 56232) | Arabidopsis roots microbial communities from North Carolina, USA - Col MF nosort | ecosystem: Host-associated > Plants > Roots > Unclassified | place: USA: North Carolina | collected...
GGTAAGAATAATAAGAATCTATATTTGACAAAAAGAAGAGTTAGATTTAAGTTTTAAATTAAAAAAAAAAAACATTGTCTTTTTAGTGAAAAAATTTCTCGAATTAATTTTTTTCAAAAAATTAAAATTTTAGAATACAAGAAAATCATCAACGCTAGCAAAATTTTAACAAATCTAACATGATTAAAAAACTATGGGATTAATTATAAGCCATAGAAACTTAGGTTTTGTTTTGTAGACTTGAATGTTTTTCATAACATTGTTTATCCAACATTGACGGATTTTACAAAGTATGGAAAATGTTATGTAAACGTACATTTTTCATGGATGATTCTTTTGAGCTCTAATTAAAATCGGTCAAAAAAAAAATTATGTAAACGTACATTAGGGATTACTAGCACATTTAGCATATGTTTTGCTAATTTTTCATGTCTCTCAAACATTATAGGGATGTTGTTGACAAATTTTTCGAATATGGCAGATTTTATAAATGTTCGTGAGTCAATGTGTAAAATTTAGAGAATTATAATACGGTTGGATTTATTTTGGTTAGTCTCCTGTGTTTTCTTAAAAGATACGTGGTTTTATTGGCAGATTTTACAATATCCAATAGATCTTATGGAAATTATGCAAGTTGTAATGCAAAGATTACTAGAAGCCTTAGATTATTTATTTATGCTAGTTTGCCACGTTTCTAACAAAATTTACGATTTTATTTGTATAATATGTAAACATAGCAGCATACTTAATGAAAGTGTGCAAGTAGTTGTGAACTTTAGGAGAATATTTACATATTTTGACTAAGCATGATACTCTATCTTGTGTCAGACAAATTTTGTGGTTTTATTGGCATACTATATATGAGAACATTCGTAACAAAATATATATATATATATGAGAACATTCTTTCGACTTCAAGTACATGGTGAATAGTTGTGAAGACTTGAGAAGATTTTATAGTAGAATAAGATTTTGCCTACTATTGTACCAAGTTATCAGCATAATCTGCTAATCTTTGGCAGATTTTATAAAATTTGCAAGTGGTTTTGTTTACTCTCTTGATATTATTAGCAGTTTAGCACACGCTCCCAAGTCCGGAGGACCTGACATTAGTTTCAATTCATGCTTTATCATGTATGAATTTTTTTATTTTTTTTTTAAATTGCATGAAGAATTTCAATTCATGCTTTATCATGTATGAATTTTTTTATTTTTAATTTTTAAATTGCATCATCTTCAATGAATTGTCTAGTATTCAATGAATTTTATGACATAAGAATCACTTACTTCAATTTTGAAGAGATTGCTCATCGCTACCATCGAATTTTGTATTTTTTGACACTCATATTAGCTCTTCATGTCGTTGGTAAGACTAAATTGTAAGTAAATGACTAAATGTGGTCGCATCTGTGCTATTGACTTTTAACCCAAAAAAAAAAAATCTGTGCTATTGACTAATTTACTGCTTTGATGATTTTGTCGTTCGAACTACATTTATTCACAGTCAAAGACATATAATATAGTTGAAGATAGAAATGAGTACTACTGCTGCCCAATGACAACCACTAAATCTGCAACCCACGATACGATTACTCGCGAGCCATGCTTCGTAACGGGTCAAAAGTTTTAAACCCATACCCGCTCCATAGCGGATGGATTGGATTTTTACGCGCGGTGGATCTTAAAAAACCCGTGCGGCAGTATTACTACCACACGTCTAAAGACTAAAACACACACCATTAAACACACACGTGGGCCTTTTCTTTTTTTGTTGCTCATTCCCTCCGTTGGATTCATCCTACGGCCATAAAGTCACGATCACATAAAATTCATTTCTTTTTAAATAAAATAATTTAGAAATTCATGTGATGCGAATCGTCAACACTTCACAAGATCTGACAAAAACAAATTCAAAATTCTCGCTCTTTAACGGCTCTCTCTCTCTTCTCTTCTCTCGTTCTTCTTCCTCTTTTCTTTGCCCAAACACTAGGGTTTCACTGACGCTCTCGTAGAAGCGCAGATTCGATTTACTTTCCCTCTTTCTTCTACTTTGGGTTTCTAATTGTAGATTTCACGGCGGAGATGAAGAAGCACTTTACGTTACCAAGAAACGCTATCTTACGCGACGGCGGAGAGCCACACTCGCCAAACCCTAGTATCTCGAAATCGAAGCCTCCACGCAAATTAAGATCCGCCAAAGAAAATGCTCCACCTCTAGATCGGAACACGTCGACGCCTGACCATAGGTCGATGAGAATGAAGAATCCGTTGCCTCCGCGTCCGCCGCCGTCTAATCCTCTTAAACGGAAACTTAGTGCGGAGACTGCGACGGAATCTGGGTTTTCAGACTCAGGTGTCAAGGTAATTTCACCCTTTTCTCAGAAATTAGGTATTATCGAGACAAAATTTCTAATTAAGTAATGTTGAATCATATCTTTGAATTCACCCCAATTGAAAGATTGTGTAGTTGCTAGAATTGGTTAGGTTTCTAATTGGAGATGGTTTGTGTACTTTCTAAATTTGGTTACGTTTCTAATAGGAGAGGTGTAGAGTGACTTGGTGAAGGCTTAGGTTGTTTTAGAACATAGCTCAATTGTGAAATTCCGTACTCATTTATAATGAGGAAGAGAAGGTGATCAGATTGAGCCAATTTTCAGGTTATAGTTAGAATGAAGCCTCTAAACAAAGGGGAGGAAGGTGATATGATAGTAGAAAAGATGTCCAAAGATTCCCTCACAGTTAGTGGACAAACTTTCACATTCGACTCAATTGCAAATCCGGAGTCGACACAGGCAAGATATCTGTTTGCATGATTCTTGATATTATTATGCTATGTCATTGTATGATTCCGAATCTCTAACTTTGTCTTTTGTTTCTTCCTCAGGAACAAATGTTTCAGCTTGTGGGAGCCCCTCTTGTTGAAAATTGTCTATCTGGATTTAACAGTTCTGTATTTGCTTATGGACAGGTAGTTTTTATTTTCTAAAGTCTTCCTTTGAGGCAGGGTTCCATTTATTGGATTGTTTGATTGTAACTTATTGATTTAACTGATCATGAAATTATTTCTCTCAGACTGGTAGTGGAAAAACATATACCATGTGGGGTCCTGCAAATGGATTGTTGGAAGAGCACCTCTGCGGTGACCAAAGAGGTTTGACCCCACGTGTCTTTGAACGATTGTTTGCCCGAATCAAAGAGGTGATGCCTGGTTTTGTTCAATTCGTGGTTTTGACCTTGTTCAATTATTAGCACATTAAGAAGAAGATTCTTCTTGTTTCTTTTTTTGGATTGCAGGAACAAGTCAAGCATGCTGAAAGGCAACTCAATTACCAATGTCGGTGCTCATTACTCGAGGTTTAGTGACTGGCTGCATTACATAAGTTTGGATGGTGTTTGAAGGTTTCATTTTATAGAGTTTGATATATAATTTCATTCTTCTTCCTTTTCAGATTTACAACGAGCAAATAACAGACCTACTGGACCCAAGCCAGAAAAACCTGATGGTAAAATGAACTTTCAAATTTAACTTGGTTTATATTCTGTAGGAAAACATGGGGTTCATCGTTTTTCGTTAATGTGTCACCAGATTAGAGAAGATGTCAAGTCAGGTGTTTATGTTGAAAATCTGACTGAGGAATACGTAAAAAACTTGACAGACGTGTCACAGCTTCTGATCAAGGTTTGTTATTCTTTTTGGTTTCTCACTGCAGTACTGCACCTTAAATCATGTTTGCTTTGCAATATTTCTTAAGTACTTAATCAAACTTGCTGCTCTAAAAGTACACAAAATACAATTTCCGGTATCATATCTTTGTAATTCTATTAAGTTTTAATGAAGCAATGTGAAAACTTGTTTTTGTTAGAAAGAAGAGATTGCCACAGATTATATAGAATGCTGCTACTGGGGTTTAACGTTGATGTTCTGTTAGTGATGCTGTGTGAATCAAATGATCTCACAAAGCTTACATTTTATAGTGATAGTTAAGAGAAATTATTGTTCCTTAGTTGGCAATATATATGAAACGGTCAACATATTTTCTCTCCTGATAAAAATAATATTTGATAGCTATACTTGTGTCTGAAACTGGTGTAGGGTTTGGGAAATAGAAGGACTGGTGCAACGAGTGTAAACACAGAAAGTTCAAGGTCACATTGCGTATTTACTTGCGTTGTTGAATCTCGGTGCAAGGTAAGCTACTCTTCTACATTAAATTTTTCATATACTGGCTTTTTGAGATTTTTTCATTTGTTTTTAAGAAAATATATAGAGTAGTATGAATGTATGATGGAATATACGTCTGACTTCTTTAGAATGTACTTTTTGCAGAATGTTGCAGATGGCTTAAGCAGCTTTAAGACAAGCCGAATAAACCTTGTTGATCTGGCTGGTTCTGAACGACAAAAATCAACTGGGGCAGCCGGAGAACGTCTGAAGGAAGCTGGGAACATCAATCGATCGCTCTCTCAGCTGGGGTATGATTCAGAGTAGTCTCTCTTGTTATTTTTGGATCTCAGTTAGCATGGAATTTTCGTTAATTTTATACTGCAGGATGCACTAAAGAACTGACACTTAGCTTCTGCTGTTCTTGTGTCTTCTAGTTTTTGATACTGCGGCAGGCACTAGAAATCTAGTTTTTGATTATAAAAGAACTGAAAATTTGGGATAATGGAAAATAATTTGAAATATGGTGGTAGTAGCTTATGAGGATCTTGTGTCTTTTGAGCAGTGCTTTTTGATATTTAATTTTAGAACAACTATCTCTCCATGTGTTGTTGTCTGATGATTGTCTTATCAAAGTGGATTTATTGTATATCCTTTACCTTTTTGCTGAGGATCTAAAAATACTTTGGGCTTCCCAGAAGTTCATATTTATTTGTTTGAAGTCTTCAGACCTCAAAAATGGCAATTATTTGTCTGCTGATTGTCTTATCAAAGTGGATTTATTGTATATCCTTTACCCTTTTGCTGAGGATATACAAATTTTGCTTGGTAAAAAGAAAAAGATTTGCTTGGTTTGTTCACCAGTCCTGTTATTGGCAGGATGTTTACCACAAGATGAAATTATCAACTACATGTTTACCATATAAATTTGTTACGTGCAGGAACTTGATTAACATCCTCGCAGAGATTTCTCAAACAGGGAAGCCAAGGCATATACCTTACAGGGATTCCAGATTAACATTTTTATTGCAAGAGTCTCTTGGTGGGAATGCAAAGTTAGCAATGGTTTGTGCAGTTTCTCCTTCTCAAAGGTAACGCAGGACCCCTATTTCCACTTCAGCAATTATTTTATCTCCATCTTCTAGAATATAAAGTATATACGAAAACTGCAGTTGCAGGAGTGAAACCTTCAGCACCTTGAGATTTGCTCAGCGTGCAAAGGCAATACAGAATAAGGCTGTTGTCAATGAAGTGATGCAGGATGATGTAAATTTCTTGCGTGGAGTGATACACCAGCTGAGGGTACGGATTCTTTTACATATTTTATAAGATAGAAATATAAATATGAATATGGCTTTTAATGGATAAATTGTGCAGGATGAACTACAAAGGATGAAGAATGATGGAAATAATCCAACCAATCCAAATGTTGCTTATTCCACTGCATGGAATGCACGTAGAAGTTTGAATTTATTAAGAAGCTTCGGTCTGGGTCATCCAAGGTCCTTACCTCATGAAGATAATGATGGTGATATTGAGATGGAAATTGATGAGGCTGCTGTTGAAAGGCTTTGTGTTCAAGTGGGTTTGCAATCATCTTTAGCTTCTGAGGGGATCAATCACGATATGAACAGAGTAAAGAGTATACATTCATCTGATGGCCAATCTATAGAAAAGCGGCTTCCTGAGGACTCAGATGTTGCCATGGAGGATGCTTGTTGCCATACTGAGAACCATGAACCAGAAACCGTGGATAATATGAGAACTGAGACAGAGACTGGCATCAGAGAAAATCAGATCAAGACACACTCGCAAACTTTAGATCACGAGTCCAGTTTCCAGCCTCTTTCAGTCAAGGATGCTCTTTGTTCTTCACTGAACAAGTCAGAGGATGTGTCATCATGCCCTGACTTAGTTCCGCAAGACGTTACTTCAGCAAATGTATTGATAGCTGATGGAGTAGATGATCCAGAGCACTTAGTAAATTCTGCATCTCCCAGTCTTTGTATAGATCCAGTTGGTGCGACTCCTGTATTAAAATCTCCCACACTGAGCGTCTCTCCTACGATTAGAAATAGCAGGAAAAGCTTGAAGACATCAGAATTGTCAACAGCATCTCAGAAGGATAGTGAAGGAGAAAATTTAGTTACAGAAGCTGCGGACCCATCTCCGGCTACATCCAAAAAGATGAATAACTGTTCTAGTGCTTTGTCTACGCAGAAGAGCAAAGTTTTTCCTGTACGGACTGAGCGGTTGGCATCTAGCCTCCACAAAGGAATTAAACTTCTTGAGTCGTATTGCCAGAGTACAGCTCAAAGACGATCGACGTACAGGTTTTCCTTCAAAGCTCCAGATAGTGAGCCTTCGACCTCTATAAGTAAGGCTGATGCAGGTGTGCAGACCATTCCCGGAGCTGATGCAATATCAGAGGAGAATACAAAAGAGTTTCTGTGCTGTAAATGCAAATGCAGAGAACAATTTGATGCCCAGCAAATGGGTGACATGCCAAATCTTCAGTTAGTACCTGTTGACAACTCGGAAGTGGCAGAAAAATCCAAGAATCAAGTTCCCAAAGTAAGAACTGTGACTTTTTTCTAACATAGATTTAGATAGTTATTCACAGTCTTATTTTGTTTCCACATTTCTATAATTGGTTCCTCCAACTGATCGAGTTTTACACTTTACAGGCAGTAGAAAAGGTTCTAGCAGGTTCTATCAGGAGGGAAATGGCTCTGGAAGAGTTCTGCACTAAACAAGCCTCTGAGATAACCCAACTTAACCGACTGGTATGATACTTGCGTCTTTTTCTGTTTTTAATCTCCCTTAGTAACTGTATCCTCAAACATAAATTGGTCCAAACCGTGTAATAGGTACAACAATACAAACATGAGAGAGAGTGCAATGCCATCATAGGACAAACAAGGGAGGACAAAATTATTCGCCTTGAAAGCCTTATGGATGGCGTATTATCTAAGGAGGATTTCCTTGATGAAGAATTTGCTTCTCTTCTCCATGAACATAAGGTAATTGTGGCTTCTCGTTTTGTAAAAGGGTATTTGATTGCATTACCCTTTTACTGACATGTAATGTTGCAGCTTCTAAAGGACATGTATCAGAATCACCCTGAAGTGCTTAAGACGAAGATTGAGTTGGAAAGAACGCAAGAAGAGGTCGAGAATTTCAAGAACTTTTATGGTGACATGGGAGAACGGGAAGTGTTATTGGAAGAGATTCAGGATTTGAAGTTGCAGCTGCAATGTTACATTGACCCTTCTCTTAAATCAGCTCTGAAAACGTGTACCCTGCTTAAGCTTTCATACCAAGCTCCCCCAGTTAACGCTATTCCTGAGTCACAGGACGAGAGTCTTGAGAAGACATTAGAACAGGAAAGACTTTGTTGGACAGAGGCAGAGACCAAATGGATTTCTCTCTCCGAGGAATTAAGAACTGAGCTTGAAGCCAGTAAGGCGCTGATTAATAAGCAGAAACATGAACTTGAAATTGAGAAAAGATGCGGGGAGGAGTTGAAAGAAGCAATGCAGATGGCCATGGAAGGGCATGCACGGATGCTTGAACAATATGCAGACCTGGAAGAGAAGCATATGCAATTGCTTGCAAGACATAGAAGGATTCAAGACGGAATAGATGATGTCAAAAAGGCAGCTGCAAGAGCTGGAGTCAGAGGAGCAGAGTCCAGATTCATAAATGCACTTGCAGCAGAAATTTCAGCCTTAAAGGTAGAAAAAGAGAAGGAGAGACAATACCTGAGGGATGAGAACAAAAGTCTCCAAACACAACTAAGAGATACAGCTGAAGCCATACAAGCAGCTGGAGAGTTACTTGTTCGGCTTAAAGAAGCCGAAGAGGGATTAACAGTTGCACAGGTACGTTATTACATTTTCTAAACATGTCAGGTCACATCCTTGAATAAGTCTGTTGCTTTTATTATTATGCATGCATGTTCTTACATAAAATCTATGTGGCTTGTGTCAACAGAAACGTGCGATGGATGCAGAGTATGAAGCTGCAGAAGCATATAGACAGATTGACAAGCTGAAGAAGAAACATGAAAACGAAATCAACACACTTAACCAACTCGTCCCACAATCTCATATTCACAATGAATGCTCTACCAAATGTGATCAAGCCGTGGAACCATCAGTAAATGCAAGTAGTGAGCAGCAATGGAGAGATGAGTTTGAGCCGCTTTACAAAAAAGAAACTGAGTTTTCAAATCTTGCTGAGCCTTCTTGGTTTTCGGGTTATGATAGGTGCAACATATAATTCTAATATCTATTTTGTGTGTTTAATGTGTATAAAATGGGTGTCTGATTCTGTGATATAAGTCCAATTTCACTCATAACTTGCAACTCATTATGTACAAATGACGCAAACCTCCTGGATTCGTAGAAGATTAAACCAACCTTCATGCAGATCTCTTAGCTTAGACTGCAATCCTAATTCCCAAACAATTCTACTTTTCATTTTCATGAGCGTGCTCCTTCCTTTATCTCGCACTCTCTATATTCTAGTAACAATATTCATATTTTTGGGTATTACACTAAATAGCAAATTACACTAACGGAACTACGTCTATCAACGTCTTCAACGCCAACTCCACGATCGTGACCTGTCCGGACAAATATGTTCTAAGATTGTCGAAGCCCAACTGCAAAGAAGTCAAAGTTTTTACTTGCCACAACAACGTCAACAACCTTTATTCATGATAGTCTCTGTCAGATTGACACACAAGTTATACAGTGTTGTGCCTTGTATTTCTTCTCCGTCGGCGACAGATTTGGACCAAGAAGAAGAAGAATCGGAGACTTGTGCAATCTGTTTGGAGAATATGTCGAGATCTGAGAATTGTTGCCAGATGCCTTATTGTAAGCATTGCTATCATGAAGGATGTGTCACTAAGTGGGTGATTACACTAAATAGCAAATTACCATTGTACCTAAAAACAACTCTTCCATATCTCAAAAGGGTATAGTCTATGTGTGTTAATTACCATTTTTTACAATCAATTCGTCCTGTTCCATCATCAAAGAGTAAATCTAACTTTTGTGACTTTTGAAACATCTTTGTCACACACTAGACCAACAAGTGAGACCTGAATATACCAAAAACATCACACAAAGACTTCTATAAGATCCATATATAATTTTTTTTGAATCTACCTCTTCTCTACTAATACAAATCTGTCCACAAGTTCTTCATCTACCATTCTTTTCACAGACGCAGACTTTTTCTTATGAATAAAACAAAAGATACAAGAAGAAACGATGTGAAGTAAAACATTACTTCCAGAGACTATTAATAACTCCGTACCGTTCTTCGTTCACCATTTGTTTGGCTCAATTTTCACAAGTTCCGAACCTATGCAATATACAACCAAATGGGAATGTCATACTCATATAGTAGATATTAGACATCTTAAAACAAGACATATGTTGTTGCTTTTTGTTTCGTTTTGCATACAGTTGTTGCTCTGTTGCTGACTATCTCTCGAAACCCATCTGAATAATACTCTGAAGATCGTTTTCCCAGAAGGGCGGCACCTAAAATAACACAACGCACAGCTAAGTAAACTTTCAGAGGAACCAAAACAGTGGAAAAATTTACATAGCAACCCAAAGTATCTTCAACATTAAGTACCTCATCTTGAACAAATTCATCACTTGAATGTAGTTAAGGACTCAACGAGTTCAATTGGAATTGAGTTTGAGTCTCTTATAATCTTGGAATGCTCTTGCCAAGAGAAAAGTACTCTGAAGGAAGTCTTGCCTCTGAGCAAGAAATCGACTGCGTTAACTCTCCCAGCTGCAACATCTACGCATGCAAATATGATATATACTACTCATCGGATACAGAACATTCTACAAGAAGCAGAGCCAGTCTTTGCTATAAATGAATACAGTAACATAAACAGATGTGTTAAAGCGCAAGTACCGCTTGTAGTTGTAGATTAGAACTTAGAAGTAGAGCAACCCGGTTCACCGGTTCAATCCGCAGAATCTTGCTGGTATTTGTGGGTCAATGAACATTCCATTTTAGAATGTACCAGATCCGGTCGGAGTGTCTGGTTTGGTTCGGTTTTGACGCATTTCGTTTCACTTATCCGGTCAATTTGATCGTGATTCAATTTTCCGATCGTTGATCTCTAAATCTCCTTACGATCTCTCCTCTCACGAGTCTCCAAGTCGTCCAAGGTATGCAATTTGTTCACGACCAAGGTTTTAGGGCTTTTGATTTGTCTGATTGATTCCTAGGGATCTAATTTGATTTCCCTTTCTCACATTTTCCAAAAGTTTCAGACTTTCAGTAGATTGGCTTATTTCTCTAAGTGGGTCTCTCAATAATCATGATCTTGTTGTTGCTTCGAGTTGATTACATAGAAACTCTAGTCTCCGGGATCTTGCTGTTACTTGATTGTTATTTTGTTCTCTTCTTATCTTAAACATTTGAGAGTGTTTTGTTTTCTTGTAGACATTTTGATCCTAAAGTTGCTTTCTTATTGACGTTTAGTATAAAAAAGTTGGTAACCTAAATTCTATGAAACTAAAGATGCTTTCTTGTTTATGTTTGGATTATTTTTTCAGCTCATAAAGATTCATCGAGAAGAAAGATAAAATCCTAAGTCTGGTGCAAGTCTCGAGTAGAATAACATCATTTCTAGGACATGGTAAGAACCTTGACTGTAATTCTAATTTTGATTCTTCTCATACTTGACAAAGACTCTTTTTCATTCAAACATGTCCTGTTTAGAAACAATTCTTTTAAACAATGTCTATCGCATACTGATTTACTGCAGAAATTGTTTAAAATTTGCTTCCGATGGGTCTTTGATGTTCCAGGCAAACTCATTACGGCTGTATCTAGCATGCATAAAAAATACACTCGAGGCTGCCATGTGCTTACAGGTACAAATTATTTTTGGTTCATGATATCATGGCATAGGTCTCAAAGTTTCCATCTTTATGGTTAAGTTTGTTTAAGGCAGTTAAAGCTTCATGTTGGCGTTCTATCTCATTCATCCACCTTTGGTCTGTTATTCTCTTGTATTAGTTGTTTACTTTTTGATTAGACATGTTGTACCATCATTCACTTACTTTTTGACGTTTTTCTCGCAATATTTGGTGTCAGAACCTACCGATTTCGTTAAAGTAGGTGAAAGGGGCCATGTGGAGTCTTTGAAAACATTCAGCTTTACATGGTTTATATTCCTGAAAGCTTCTATACTTCTCTACTTGCAGAATTTTCCTTGTCAAGAAGTTGAAAGGCATAATAAACCAGAGGTTGAATTAAAGTATGTAAGCTTCTCACAAGAAGATGCATGTGAGAATGGGGTGCTCTTCTTCCATTTTTATTTCAAGCATAGAATCTTATTATCACCATGTGTTTGCTAAATTTTGTAGGACGAGCCCAGAACTTTTGCTAAATCCTGTAAGAAGTTTACTTGTTTCCCTCCCAGTTTAGCGTTGATATTGCATTGTCTTCTTACCTAGGTTTTGTAGTTGACTGCTAAGTTTTGCAACTTGCAGGTTTTAATATGCCGAAATGAGGCTGAAAAGTGTTTAATAGAAACATCTATAAATTCACTCCGGATAAGCCTCAAGGTAAATGTTCATCTTACCCTAGCTTTTCCTTCAAATACTTCCAGGAAGAGCCCCAGTGGTACACTGTTCAACAAAGGCTTTGTGTTGTTTTACTTTCCTGTTTCTCACCGTTTCCTTTGTTTCTTTCTCCTGAGATAACGTCTTGACGAGTCGTGACTTAGTCTAGACATCTGTCTTGTTCTGCTGTTACAAATATTTGTTATCTTTAATTTGCAGGTCAAGCAAGCGGATGAACTTGAAAACATACTAACCAAAAAATTTCTCAGATTCTTGTCCATGAGGGCAGAAGCTTTTCAAGTACTGAGGAGGAAGCCAGTGCAGGTAGACCTTCTTATTGATTCAACACTTAGGTACTTGTGAGTGCTACTAGGTTTTATCTAGAAGTTGCAATGCATTCCCTCTTTTGTCGAACTTCTATTTTTTTTTAATGGTAAATGCATCACGAATTGATTAAACATAACGCAGACAGTATTCACAAATTCTCCTTAATTTTAGCTTTCTGTGCAGGCATTTTTTAGGTTTAGGATGATAGATAGTCTGTATGTACCACACCTTTCCTTTCTTTTTCCCTTCTATGAATCATGAATCATGAATCATCTCACTGTGCGGAAATGCATTGCCTTGGCTTTAGATGGTTTACTGTTTATTCCCCTGCATTGTGTGAACGATCCATTCCCTTATTCCCTTCAATTGGTTTCTTTGTTGGTGTTTTGAACAGGGCTATGACATAAGCTTTCTTATAACAAACTACCACTGCGAAGAGATGCAGAAACAGAAGCTAATTGATTTCATTATTCAGTTTATGGAGGCAAGTCTCTCTCGAAACCTAATCTTTTTATTCTATGACCTTGGTTGCTCCCATTAGTAGCATCCTAACAATCAATATATGTCTTGGTTGCATCAAACCTAATGTTAGTGATGCATCCTTACGTCGTTGTGTTTCTCACGGAAATAACTTGAGAAGTAGTATTCTGAATAGTTGCCTTAACAAAGGTCATTATATCCGTCTTTGAATTTGAATTGTTTCTACAAGAGTCAACAGAGATTAGTTACTCTGATTATGTCCTCCAACATGCTAATCTCCGCTTAAAATAGATTTGAAACTTGAAGTGTGACTATTTTTTAACCATGGAAATTGCAGGATATAGAGAAAGAAATAAGGGACTTGAAGGAGTCAGTGAATACAAGAGGAAGACTCGTTGCTACGGAGTTCTTGAAACAGTTCATGTAAAGCAGCTCTTGAAGTAGTATAATGTAACCCTTCATTGTATCAATCACTCGTTATTTGGTTAAAATCCATCTACTCTTCATTTTGCTACTTTCTCTGTTATTCTAACACAACCAAAGTACCGAGCCATCGGCTTGGTAATTGTAGTGTATGTAATGCGATACTTATCAAATGTGGTCTGTTGATCGTAGATGTTCGAACGTACAATCCCAGAAACCAAAAAGTTGTTTTATCTTATTCTTACCACCAAAGACCAACAAATTGTTCATCTCTGACAGAACAAAGATCCACAACAAAGGAAAAAACGTCGTCGTTTCTTTTACACCGTAACCCAAAATATGAGTTACTGGGCTGGGCCCATTATTGAAACTAATAATAGGGGAATTTATTAATTTGTTTGATTATTTCCTAAAAGAACGAACGACGCCGTATACACCGAGAAGCTCAACGTTCGTCATCACTCTTCTCGCTTCTCGGCGTCTCCATCGCCGTCTCTATCTAATCTCGTCCTGCGTCGACCTAGTGAGCTACTTCAGATTCCGGCCATCACGCAGCTCCAGGTTAGTTTTTATTTATGTCAAACAACGAATCGGTGTGTTGTGCCTAGAATGGAACTGATTTCTGGGTTTAGATTGAGAATTTCTACGGTTTAGGAAACGTTATTTAGGTCATACGAATCTGTTGTTTGTAGAAGATACGACGAAACAAATCCAGTCACGTGAAACAGAGCTAGTATTGATCTTTAACTCTGCTCTATTATCAAATTGATTGAGTCGATCTGAAATTCACAGATTACCATATTTGCACACTATGTTTTGTGACTAATTTCAGAAGAAAATGTTATTAGAGAGTAGAAAATGGATTCCTCAATGCTTATTGTAGTAGCTACTCTTGTGTTTGTTTTCAGGATTAAGAAAAATGATAACAATGTAGTAGGTTCTCACTCTTGCTTTTTCCTTGCAGTTGTATGCTTTGAGAGTTAATACAAAGATGACAACAATCGAAACCGGTCAGAAAACTCAAAAGTCTTCTCCTTCCGGTTCTGGTACTACCCCTACTGGTACTCTTAAGCAGTCATCAGCATCGTTTAAAAGGTGGGGAAGGAGACACCCGTTTGTAAGATATGGACTTCCGATGATATCTCTCACTGTATTTGGAGCCCTCGGACTCGGCCAACTCCTTCAAGGCAGGTCAGTTCTTTCTTGATTGGAAAACCTCTGAATCTATAAATGTCTGGGGAAATGTCAATGATTCTGTTTAGAATTCACCACATATGGTTTATTTGGTTAGTTCAGTAAGGATATTGCAAAGGTAAAAGATGACCAAGAATGGGAGATTATAGAAACAAGAAAGGCACTTTCGAGAACAGGACCTGTCGATGCCTATAAACCTAAAAACACATCCATTGAAGATGAGCTCAAGGTAACAAAGGATATACGCTCAATTAGACTGCATAAAAGCTTTGATGAAACACTAAAATCTTGACTGGGTTTTGTTTAACGCAGGCTATGCAAGAGAAGGTGGACATAAACACGTACGAGTACAAGAAAATTCCAAAGCTAAACGAAAGCAAGTCGAGTTAAGAAGAGTCTTTGTATAAGATTAGTCTTTTTAGATGTGTTTCAGTTTTAAATGACTCTTCAGTTCACATAATCGCCCAAGTACAAATTCCAGTAAGTTCTGTCTGGGCTTCCTAAAACCAAGAACAACGAGGGACTTGCCAATTGTTGATAATACATGTTGTCGTGTTGATTTACGACGTCCAAATAGATCTGAAAGAGGTTTTATAACCAGTTAGACTTTACATCTTTATACCAATTTCTACACAACTTTATTTTCTAGTAAAATTTCTCATACTTCATAGACATCATTTCTTGCTTCATAGACTTTGAGTTTTAAGAAAAAGATTATACTAAAAAAAATGAAATGATGGAGGGACTGCATTTCCAATTATGATTGGTGTTGAAGAGAACTCTTGAGATATAGGGCTTCTTTGAGCTTCCGACCGAGAGCGAAGGCCAATGGTGGAGGGACTGCATTTCCAATTTGCCTATGTTTGTGTTTTGTCGTCCCTGAAAACTCGTAGCTATCCGGAAACCCCTACATTTTCATAAAACAACACTTTCACTTAAAACTGTTGTATCCATAACCTAACATTACTTAATGTCCAAAACAAAAAGAAATATGTACTCTATTAGTAATGCTAGAGGGCTGACGAAGAAGGAACATAAGAACTTTTTTTACCTGAGATCGGGCGCATTCACGGACAGTGATTATTCTGTCCTGTTCAGGATGGAAGCACATTCCCACCTTACCCATGGGCTGAGGATCGGTGATGGAAATGGGTAAGTTTCCTTGCCAGTCCAATCTACCATAGAGTCCCTTCCATTCGTTGTGGTTTTTAGCTGTCTTTGATAGAGCTAAAGG
>Ga0041059_1002060_pt1 | contig 15435 bp, 14 predicted proteins | sample AraColnosormetaG_FD_56232 | JGI IMG/M metagenome (GOLD analysis project Ga0041059, IMG submission 56232) | Arabidopsis roots microbial communities from North Carolina, USA - Col MF nosort | ecosystem: Host-associated > Plants > Roots > Unclassified | place: USA: North Carolina | collected...
TACCTCCGGAGACTGCTTAGTGATCACGGCTTTGAGCCACAACAGAGCTGGACCTCCACCGGAAAAGACCATTACTTTTTCTTCTCTTATGGCACCTAAGATGGTGAGTTTTAATCTCAAGTTTTTTTTACCAGATATTAGTGTTTGAAACAAAAGCTTGTGATCATCACAACCAATCAAAAAATCTTTTTGATATTGATTTTTTTCTTTTCATACTGCTTATGAAGTCTTAAACCGCAGATTATATTATTTTTTGTTGGAATTAAATGTCATGTTGTTTGTTTTTTCCTCTTTTTAGGCTCGCAGAGGAGGTATAGATGAGCCTTTTGCATGGGAAAGCAAAGAATTTTTGAGGAAACTTTGCATAGGAAAGGTGCAAAGTCAAAATTAATAACTCAGTTATTATACACTAGCTATTGTGAGTGACTATATTTTCTCATCTCAAGTTTTTATTTGACAGGAGGTTGCATTCAAAGTGGATTACAAGGTGGAAGCTATTGCTGGAAGAGAATTTGGCTCTGTTTTCCTTGGCAACGAGAATCTTGCTAAGCTTGTTGTTAAAACTGGTTGGGCAAAGGTGATAAGCGTTTTCTTTCACTCGAGATGGTGTTGTCTGAATTATGGTGGTGATACCTTAGCTTTATGACATGACAGGTTAGGGAGCCAGGTCAGCAGAATCAGGACAAGGTTAGTCCTTACATTAAAGAGTTGCTACAGCTTGAAGAGCTGGCCAAGCAGGAAGGATATGGTCGTTGGAGCAAGGTTGGTCTTATCTTCCTTACTTATTCTCCAAATTCTTTACTGCCTTAATTGATTTGATGATGGATTTACCCGACTCCAGGTTCCTGGTGCTGCTGAGGCATCTATCAGAAATCTTCCTCCTTCTGCCATTGGGGATTCTGCTGGCTTTGATGCCATGGGCCTTTTAGCTGCAAACAAGGGCAAGCCTATGGAAGGTATTGTAGAGCAAGTGCGTGATGGAAGTACTATTCGGGTTTATCTTCTTCCAGAGTTCCAGTTTGTGCAAGTATTTGTTGCGGGAGTCCAGGTATCTAAACTTGTTTCTCAGTTCTTGCTGCATGCAAGGTTAACGTTTTAACCTATCACTTTGAAACACATTCAGCAATATTTCTCTTTCAATGTAGGCTCCATCAATGGGAAGGCGAACCACAAATGGAAGTGTTGTTGAGACAGTTCCAGATGAGCCGAATGGAGATGTTTCTGCTGAGTCACGAGGTCCTCTAACGACAGCTCAGAGACTTGCTGCCTCTGCAGCATCGTCTGTCGAGGTTTCCTCTGATCCATTTGCAACTGAAGCCAAGTACTTTACCGAACACCGTGTTCTTAGTAGAGATGTAAGGATTTTTCTCATCAGCTTCTCTCCTGTTTATCTGTATTTTGCATTAGTGTGATCTCAGTTTTGAGCTGGATAATGCAGGTTCGCATTGTTCTTGAAGGCGTTGACAAATTCAACAATCTGATTGGTTCAGTTCATTATTCTGATGGGGAAACAGTTAAAGACTTGGGGTTGGAGCTCGTTGAAAATGTACGTGTTTACACTAAGCAGTTATTTTGCTTTCAACATAAATTGCATATTAACTTAATGGACTGAAAATGTTTTTGCTCTACTAGTGGCGTAAAAACTACAATTTTCTTCTCTATATTGCACATGTTGTTACTTAGAGAAATTTGTTTGACACATAATGTTATACTTTGTAATTCTACTGGTCAGTTTTTGATCTCTGATAGAAAATAACTGGAATATATGATCTTTCTATGTTGTTGAAACAATATCAATGACCTTTGCTGCTATTATATTTTCTTAGGGTCTTGCTAAATTTGTTGAATGGAGTGCCAACATGATGGAGGAGGAAGCTAAGAAAAAGTTGAAAGCTGCAGAACTTCAATGCAAGAAAGATAAGGTTAAAATGTGGGCAAACTACGTTCCTCCAGCTACAAACTCTAAGGCAATTCATGACCAGAACTTTACGGGAAAGGTAACTTGTCTGCAGAAATTCTTTCTAAATACTGTCCTTCTCCTTTGGTTATTGAGTTATTGGTTTTATCTCTCTTTAGGTAGTGGAAGTGGTGAGTGGGGATTGTCTAATAGTTGCCGATGATGCTGTTCCATTTGGGAGTCCAGCAGCAGAGAGACGGGTCTGTCTTTCGAGTATCAGATCTCCAAAAATGGGCAACCCACGTAGAGAAGAGAAACCAGCTCCTTATGCTCGGGAAGCAAGAGAATTTCTGAGACAACGACTTATTGGCAAACAGGTATTGTGTTGAGCCTTTTGCATTGCCTTTGTATACGCACATATGAACAAGATTTGACTTCCCTTTTCCTGCAACAGGTTATTGTTCAAATGGAATATTCAAGGAAAGTCACCCAAGGAGATGGTCCTACCACATCTGGAGCTGCTGATAGGTTCATGGATTTTGGCTCAGTGTTCCTTCCATCTGCTGCCAAAGCCGATTCTGATGAAGTGACTGCACCACCTGCTGCAGCAATTGCTGGCAGTCAGCCGGTTGGTGTGAATATTGCTGAGCTCGTTCTTGTCCGTGGTTTTGGAAATGTGGTTAGACATAGAGATTTTGAAGAGCGATCAAACCATTATGATGCTCTTCTGGCTGCTGAAGCTCGTGCTCTGGCTGGAAAGAAAGGAATCCATTCTGCAAAAGAATCTCCAGCCATGCACATCACAGACCTAACTGTGGTTAGTATATATATATATATATATATATATCTCCATGTACATAATAAACGCATTTTCCTCATTAACCTTTTTGACTAATCTAATGTGTAACCATATATTTGTCTCAGTCGGCAGCTAAGAAAGCTAAAGATTTCCTGCCATCCCTGCAAAGAATCAGGAGAATACCCGCTGTTGTGGAATATGTCCTCAGCGGACATCGGTTTAAGCTTTATATCCCAAAGATAACATGTAGCATAGCCTTTTCATTCTCTGGTGTCAGATGTCCTGGCCGTGGCGAACCTTATTCAGAAGAAGCTATCTCTGTAATGAGACGTAGGATCATGCAGAGAGATGTTGAGGTAAACCGAATGCACATCTAAGAATTAATCTCAGTTTCCTATTCTTTTAAATGGGTTTCTCATACTCTATTATAATCACACAGATTGAAGTTGAAACCGTGGATAGAACCGGTACTTTCTTGGGATCCATGTGGGAATCGAGGACAAACGTGGCTACAGTTCTGCTTGAAGCTGGCTTAGCAAAAATGCAGACTAGCTTTGGTGCAGACAGGATCGCCGAAGCACATCTTCTTGAACAGGCAGAGAGATCTGCTAAAAACCAGAAACTGAAGGTGGTCGGCAATTACATGTTTAGTGAAGAAAATTCTTTCTTTCAAAACGTAATTTGCTAAACTGTTTTGATATTTTTCAGATTTGGGAAAACTATGTTGAAGGAGAAGAAGTCTCAAACGGAAATACTAACACCGTAGAAACCAGGCAAAAGGAGACCTTAAAGGTGAACTTATCCACATGATCCTTCACAAACGTCACATCTTTTTTTTATAAATAAAAAGCAAACCTTCATTTTCATTTCATTGCCTACTATTACAGGTTGTTGTTACAGAAGTACTTGGAGGTGGTCGGTTCTATGTTCAATCTGCTGGAGATCAGAAAATAGCTTCGATTCAGAACCAGCTTGCATCATTGAGTATTAAAGACGCTCCCATTATCGGATCCTTTAATCCAAAGAGAGGTGACATCGTCCTTGCACAGTTTAGCCTTGATAACTCCTGGAACCGTGCAATGGTAATTTTAATTCACTTTCTTTGTTTCGAGATTTTCTTTGCTTCATGCTTTATTCATACAATCGATACTTGTGTTCAGATTGTGACAGCACCCCGAGCAGCGGTTCAATCCCCAGATGAAAAATTCGAAGTGTTCTACATCGATTATGGAAACCAAGAGACAGTTCCATACAGCGCAATCAGACCAATAGACCCTTCGGTATCTGCAGCACCAGGGCTCGCTCAGCTCTGCAGACTTGCCTACATAAAGGTTCCAAGCTTGGAAGACGACTTTGGTCCTGAAGCGGGAGAGTATTTGCATACTGTAACTCTGGGTAGTGGTAAAGAGTTCAAAGCAGTGATAGAAGAAAGAGACACATCTGGAGGCAAAGTCAAAGGGCAAGGCACTGGAACTGAATTCGTTGTCACTCTCATTGCTGTTGATGATGAGATCTCTGTAAATGCTGCAATGCTTCAGGTCGGTTTTCTCTCACCTTGTCTAAAAAACATTTCCAAGAATTGGTATTGGTATTGATGAGGATGATGATGAACAGGAAGGAATAGCGAGAATGGAGAAACGTCAGAAATGGGGGCACAAAGGCAAACAAGCTGCTCTTGATGCTTTAGAGAAGTTCCAAGAGGAAGCTCGCAAGTCGAGAATTGGAATCTGGCAGTACGGTGACATTGAGTCCGATGATGAGGACACTGGTCCGGCCAGAAAGCCTGCTGGTGGTCGCCGGTAAAATTATAAAAACCGATAAGTCGTGATATGGTTCAAAGGGACCATGAGGTAGGGAGAGAAGCTTCGGTGTGTTTCTCTAAAGAGTTTAAAGACATGTCGAACTTTTTGTAAGGTTTTAGATTTGTTTCTTCTCTTCTTCTTTTAATTTATATACGTTTTAGACTTTTTAAAGAAATTTTCCATGTAGGACTTGAAATAAGGGGAAGTTTGAACCATGCTTACAGTTTTTGTGTGTTTTCTGGTCCAACTTATCTTTCCATTCCTTAAGCCGTCTTATTTATGTTACACTGACATTAGAAAGAACAAAAAAAGAGCAGAGACTAAGCAGGAAGGATATGGTCGTTGGAGCAACTTTGGTCTTATTTTCTGATGAAGTGACTGCATCATCTGCTGGCAGTCAGCCAGCTGGTGAATAGTGCTGAGCTCGTTCTTGCCCGTGGTTTTGGAAATGTGGTTAGACACACAGATTTTGAAGAGCGATCAAACCTTTATGATGCTCTTCTGGCTGCTGAAGCTCGTGCTCTGTCAAAGAATCCATTCTGCAAACAGACCTAACTGTGGTTAGTATATCATACGAGTCTCGTGCCATGGCTATCAAGACCCTTTGGTAGAGAAGTCTAAATCTCGAAGCTAAGATTTTGTTGTAAACACTCGAGCTAAAGACGATAAACTGATAATGCTGATGCATGTGATGTACACAACCCATTACTTATCAAATTTCAACTCATAAATGTTGTGATCCACATTCAGATTCATGTGAAACTAAAAGCATACAAAAAAAACATGTTACAATAATCGTCTTAATATCAGGTCCACTACTGTTTGTCTATACGGTGATAAATCAAAACAAAAAGCCCCAAAAATCAAAATCTAATCCTCTTTTTATCTAACTCTCACGCCTCGTCTGCCTCTTTCGTGGTGCAGCCACCGCTTCTGCTTTCTCCTCTGTCTTTGCCTCGCTTGTCGAGGTCTCTGCAGCTGTTTCCGGTTTCTTCTTTTCTACCTTAGCCTACATACATACCAAGAATTTCGTTAAGACTCAAACACCCGCCAACCAAAACATTACATCTCACTGACATGTTTTTTTTTTACCTTTGCACCACCAAATATGAGCTTGAAGAAGAGAGAGAGGAAGACGATCACGATGGAAATGAGCACACCGATGGTTAAGTTTGGCTGTGTTTCAGCTTTCTCAATAAGTTCCTACAAACGAAAATTGCAAATTCTCATTTAAGATTCTTCATTATACAATATGTTTCTAAAGTCTGAAAATGAGAACTTACCATAATCTTTGACTTGTACGCACTAAGGAAAGAAATGTCTGCAACCTTGTACAAGAGGTCGAACACCTTCTTCTGCAGTAATGCACATACATAATATAAGTACAAAGGATATGTATAAGCATTCCAAATTTGTGGCGAAAATCAATATACCTGGTAACTCTTGAGACCATCTGCCTCACCAGCAGCTTCATCCTCTGCCTTTTGTTTCTCTTTCTCCACATCAAACTTGGGCTTCCAAGTGCTTTGTCTGTAAGTTTCAGCAACCTTCTCGTCTTTAGATATCAAGATGTTGTCAAATAAGATACCGTCTTGCATTGTCCATATCTCAATACCAATGGCAGCAATGGGCTCCAAATTCGGCCTCTCAAGCTCAAAATAATCAGGATTTGGAATGTCTCTTGGTTTCCAGATTCCCTTGTAAGCTGGGTTATCTATGAGAGGTGAGCTCCATTTGCCCTTGTAAGCAGGGTTCCTCTTCATCGGTCTCTTCCATTCGCCACATCCGGGTGCTGCCTCACACTTGGTGTTGGAAACCTTAGGAGCCTCCCACTCACCATCTTCCTCGTCATCCCAATCTTCTGGCTTGCTTGCCTCGGGGTCTTCAACCTCTACAGGCTCATCATCCAACCATCCTTCGGGTTTCTCAGCTTCCTCATCTTCAATCTCCATGGGTGCATCCTCATCCCAGTCATCAGGCTTCACAGCATTAGGATCAGGAATCTTGGCTCTCTCATCCCAGTCTTCTGGCTTCTTGTCCTCTGGATCAGGGATGGTCTTGGAAGGAATCAACGGAGGCTCAAAGTCTTCAGCAGACAGTAAATTACCCTTCTTCTTCTCCTCACCATCGACCAAAATCCTCACCTCATTATCAGATTTCAAGACCGCAGTGTAGACATGAGAAAGCATGTCAAACGGAACAGAAGGAGGGAACTTGAGATGGTGCTCAACAAACTCGCCACTCTTGGGATTCTTATGCTTCAAGATGAAATGAACCTTGTTGGTAGCACCACACTTATCAGGTCCAAACATGATAGAGTAAGGAGAATCATTATCAAACCCTTGAGGAACCCATCCAGCTTCTTGAGGACGAAGATACTTTAAGTAAGCACCACCACACTCAAGCCCTTCTTGGAAACGAGCCTCGTATTGAAGAACAACAGTTCCTTCGTTAAGGTTTAGAGGCTCATCAACATCAAGCTCTTTAACTATTCCGTACTTCTTAGCTTTCTCACTCACTAGAAGTCCATAATCATCATGCCCTTCACTCTTCTCGTGCTTCCACACACCTAAAAGATTTCAAATAAGAAGCAACCTTTTAAGAGCTCACACAAAGTCTGTTTCTTATCCACTTATAGTAAAAGTAAACATTTCTAAATCTGTTCCAATAAAAACCAAAACTTTAAGACCCCCTTTTGATTGTAACTTCCATTACACTAATTCTAACTTGTTTTTACTTCAACAGACGAAAGAAAACCAAAAAATTCAAAACACGAATTCACTACGACGACATGGCTTTACCTTGGTATTCAGCTTTCTCTGAAACGACCCAGCGACCATCAAAAGGCTCGTCAAACGATTCATACAGGATCTGAACAACAACAAAAACACCATGTTACTGGAGATTCGATGAACAAATCTTTAAAATAGGAACTTTTTCAAGGAAGTGACCAATCACCGTTTGGTCGTCACAGTAGCTAACACTGGGAAACGAAAGCAAAGCTACAAGAAGCAGCGAAACGAATGTAATAATCCGTTCTCTCATTATCGCAATCTCAAGAGAAGAGACAAAACAGAGACTCAAAATCAAATAAGACAGAGAAGTAACTACTAAGTAAGTACTAAGTAGATCAGAGAGAGAGATATTCTTTACTCTTTAGTCCTCGTATTTCTTAGACCTACGAACGTCATTTTGATTGTTATCTTCCAATGAATATCGCTCGCCAACGTGACACTACCCTATCACCTCTCGCCAAGTCATCCAAAACAAAGCACCGACGCGTGCAAAATTTTACCCCACTAGGGCCTGGTCCTGGGCCTTGACCTGGGCCCAATTAGAATGCGAATGAATCCTCGGACACTCTTAGAAGGTTAGGAAGTTAACCATTTTATCTCATTCAAACCTAGACCCAAGAAATTGGTTTCTCCCAAATGAGTATTTTTACTAAAATCGTTAATCCAGAAGAAAATAGAAGCAAAACGAAGTTGTATTATTACTTCGACCGAAATTTCATTAGATAATTTACATGCTGTTGAAACAACACAAATACACTCAAAAGTTGCTTGATCACTGTAATACATCCAAGAGGAAACAGGATAAAACCTTAACCGACCCATTTGAAAACTCTTTGATCTCCTTCAGATGTTTTATTTATCGACAGAAACATGGAAAACAAAACACATAAACCAGCCTTCATAAAAACTTAGTGAGCTGCAGCAGCCGATATCTTAGGATCAACGCCAACATCCTTAAGCGTCAAGGCACGAGGTTTATGAGCAAACTGGTCTTTCCTGATTGGGTCAGAGATCACATCCTGCTTGTCAAACTCTTGAACGTGAGCTATTTTCCTAAACCAAGACCTGTTAGCGAACCGGTCCGCTTCGTTTAGAACTCTATCTGGATCTTCGATCTCGGGAACGGTCTCTCTCATCTTCTTGTTGACACGTACGCCAGGGTTTTCATGTAGATGAAGATACGCAGTGTAGACACCAAATGTTACTGACAATGAAATCAATCCTATGGAGACGTAAACTGGTGTGAAGTCACCTTTTGTTGCTGCCGCTGTGGTGGCGGTTCTCTGGCCACCATACTCTGTTGCCGCCGTAGAATACGCTTTGGATCTTGGTACGGTTGTCGCCTTCGTGTAAGTTCTTAACCTCTGCACTACGTTTTTCAAGTGACCCTTCAAACACAAAATGATAAAAGTCAAATCGTGAAGACCAAATGAATCATAGAGAAACGACGACGTCTTAGGTTACTTACGGTTGATCGAACGGCCATTGGTTGTTCTTGGCGAGTGATTAGTAAAATCTAGCTGAAAAGAAGAGTAAGATTTGTACTTTTTGTTGTTGTGGATTGTGCTATACTTGAGAGCGTTTTAGATATCGGATATAAAAGGAAGATGGAGACATCTGGAGTAGAGAAGAGAGTTGTAGAAGTAATACGTGTAAGCATTTAAGAACATGCAGTTTAATTCGTGGAAGTGTCTTGAAGATCCACGTCAAATCAGATTCCTTATAATTGGGATTCACTGCAGTAATGCGCGTGTTTTATTTCATTGGTTCTGTCAAAATTAAAAATATGAGATATTAATTATATTTTAAATTTGTATGCCTAATGGATAAGACCAAAATTTGTGTATCTTCTTTTACTGGTAAGCTCTAGCAACCCTCGTCTTACCACGCGACATGTGACAATCACATTGCTGCTGTGTCGATGGAACCGTGCCTTGCATCGAGTAAATGAACCAATGGCACGAAAATCCATCAAGTACTAAATGAACCTATGTCACGAAAGTATGTTCTTTTGTTTTTAAGACAAAAATGAAGAGATTAAATATGTTTGGTGTCAATTCTAATGAAAATAGTTATATTTTCTCGTCTTCGTGTTATCGTTGTATCGACATTCAAATTTAAATTCATATAAATATTATGTAAAAAAGATGGAGAAATATTAAAACGACATTTTCAACGTAATATTTATTGTAGCCATTAATTCTATAAAGTTTGTCTATATTTAAGAAATATAAAATAATTAATGCATTTTTTATGGAGTTCTTTTTATTTCATAGTGCCTTTATTTAAATAGTGAATTCAGTACTATTCATAATTTTAATAGAAAAGTAAAAGTAAACAAGTTATTTGGGATAAAGACTTAACTAAAGTGCTATTTGGGATAAGACTTAACTAAAGTGGGCAAATCTTTCTCAATGAGGAAATTAAACAAGTTTTAACTACTGATTTAAATACAATAAATTGATACGAGTTGAACTAGTGTGCTTGGTGCTTACTAGCTCCCACTTTAATGGAATTAGTGCTTATTCGACGTAATTATTTGCTCATTTCTATTTTTGTTATAAATAAAGCGGTGTAAAGAGCTTTACAATCCTATATAAAGAAAGAAAGGCCTATACATTAACTATGTAAACAATATATATAATCGTATTCACATTTCATCTCTACTTTACGTTCTTTTCAAACTATGAATATTTTTCTTTGTATCGTGACTTTTACTCACTCACCACAATTTTTTAAAAATGATGTTACGTACTTTTATCATCAAGAATAAACTAAATGGCTTAAAGAAGCATTGGTCTTAACTGATTGATGATCAAAGAGTCTCTAAGTTAACCACGACTGTAAACTAAAACCTAGCTACGTAGGTCATAACTTTCAGAAGAAGAAAAAGAAAACTCAAGTTTTTGTTATCCTAGTTTTATTAACTGAAAATGTAATTATGAAAATAACTAATTCCATTTTATTTTCTGAAAAGTTAAGTATTTTTTTTGTCAAACTGGTACAAACTCAATATTAGTGGGTTGAGCTGATGAGGTAAGTGGTCCTCGTATGACCACTAAACTAGATCAGCTCCTTAGAAAATTAGTATTTTACGAAAATATATGATCTATTTAGTAAAAAAATCAAAAATGTATATATTATAGCTAGTGGAATGACGACATTTCTATATAATATATATTCTTGTGTGTGCTAATAGTCATGCAGAAGTCAAAAATAAATAGCATGTTTTTTTTTTGACACTATATATTAATTTTACATTATGAATCACTTATTTACGACTACCACTTAATCATTTTTACGAGTTAAACTTCTATTTTTTTTTCTTTATTTAGCAAAGTAGCCCTACTAATAATAAAGCAAGAAAAAGTATTAACGATAAACAGTAACAACAACAATAATTTATGCTGCGAACTTTAGATAACACATTAATATAATTCCAGCAAGTGGAAGATATATAGCAAAAACTATGCCGACGAAAAAATAATTAAAGAATAATTCCATCCCTCTACAGAAACCACCTCGATACTTCTTGTCATACCTTTGTCTGAATATATCTTATTCCACTAGCTTCAACACTATTATATTGTTCAAATCGTTCATTTGCAGTATAATTGAGTTTTTCGACAACTTTGTTAAACTATGGTTCAAATTTAACTTAAAATGTTTAGAATCAAGCGTTGTACTTGTACGTGAAAAGAAAAAGAAACAACTTTTTCTATCAAACAATTTGAACTAAACTGTTGGGGAGAGCCAAATGCTTAAACATCTTTAATGCAATAATGCAAATGGATTTCTTTTAAAAGTAGATGCACGTTATAAAAATGTTTATTAAATTTTTACCGACGTTAGGTATAACTTTCAAAAAGATTCCATGGGTCGAAAACTTAACAAGACATAATTCATGTTTAAAATATATTGTTTAAACAATAATACGATAATAATATACGCCATTATATATATAAGGTTTTGGATATGGGACCAGATGAAGCATTATAAATGGGGTGAAGAGAGACGTAGAAGACTAAAGCAACCACTAACAGTTAGCTTCGTTTTCATTAATCTAAGGAAGGGAAAGAGATATGGAGGAGGAAGAAACCGAGAAAGAAGACGACGACGTTAAGAAGCACGTCGAGCTACGGCTAATGGAAGTTAGCTCGGTTCCGTTATCTTTCTCTGGTTCTGGTTAACAACAGATCAAGGAAGAAAACAAACGGCAAGTCAACAGAGGCAAAGGGAAGGCTACGCCTTTCTTCTTCGTATTTTCTCTTTAATTTTTCTTTCTGTTTTCTCTTATTTTTCCGGTGATGTGTAGATTCTCTAACGAGAAGTATATATATCCCTATTGTTTGTAATAGTTTTATGATCTTGTTGTTTCTTCTAAAACTATCTTTTTATACATTAAGATCCAAGTTACGATTTACAAGTATAGTTGACTCTGACTCTGACTCCACGACCGAACGAAGTCTTTGATATAATGACTATTCACAATCAACCCTTTCCAACCAATTCTCTTGTTTTGGGGACTATCACGGTTTTTGCTTTCTTTTGCTTGTGATCTGTCTGACAATCAGTTATTTAAGAAATTTGTTGATTTGCAAGTTTTGTTTAAATTACTCATTTTACTCTAATTTCTAAATTTTAAGTTAAATCTATATTCTAAAAAAACGAAAAGAAAAGCTCGCTGATTTTTAAAATAAATATAGGTTAAAGCTGAAAACAACATTTAAAACTATATATGTCTAGGTATAACATTGTTGTCATCATTCTGAAACATAGTCTAAAAAAGAATATCAATGATCGCAACAAAACAATAATTGAGATATATAAATCATAGGTGTGTTATAAGTTATATTTTTAAGTCAACGAAAACAGTATAAATATATTGCTGATAACTTCTTCTTTTTTGTTATAAGAGTGTTTTTTTTGTTAAGTTGTTATAAGAGTGTTAACTTTATTATATTGCTGATAACTATTTATCAAAAAAATTTCCATCAAATTACAAATCTATAATTAAATTTTATCACCATAAAAATATATGTCCCAATTTCAAGAATATACTTTTAATATTTTGTTTTCCATTTAATTAAATCAGATCATATACTTAAATAGGCTATACACTTTAAAATATTAGAAAAGTGACTTACAACTGATCACGATTTATATAAAAATTCATTTATTATTTATAAAATGCAGTAAGACCTTTTTAAAAAAATTAGTTGATAGATATCTTTAATGATGTAACCATTCAAAATCATTTTTGGAGATGTGAGTTCATGACTTAACCATTCAAAATCTTTTTTGGAGATGTGAGTTTACAGACTTGAGTCTTGATCTTGAACACATCAACGAAGACATGTTACAATCTCTGTCTTGTTTTTGAATTTCTCACATAACCTAGAGAGAGTGACCCCTTGGGAACAAAAAAGAATAAACTAACTCGGAGAAAATTTCAAGACCGTATTGGCTAATCAAGAGCCATATTTTTCTTCATAGCTTCATAAACAATGTACGTGATGCTTGCCGCTGGAACTACTTTGAGAAGATTGGGTAATAGTCCTCTGTAGAAACCTCTAAGACCTTCTCCTTTCATCGTATTCATAAACTCTTGCTTCATTGTCGTCTTCGAACTATCCGCTTGCATTCTGACATGACAAGGATCAAACTTGTTTTTTACAATCGCAGACAAGACATTAAAAAAAATCGGTTACAAGTTTTCGGAATTTCGGGTTTTTACCTTGTTCTTACTACCTGTAACGGGTAAACACATGATGCTCCAAGGGCTCCTGATGTCATTCCACAGCTCAGCTGTATCAGAGGACCCGGCTCTGCAGAATTTTAAGCTATTTTAGTATCATATCACAGAACAATGATATGCAAATAAGAATAAGGATTTAAGGTTTTGATGCTCTAACCAGTGTCCTGAAGAATATATGTTCTGGACAAGTCTTTTAGCGTTTCATATGCAGCGAGGTCAATTCCTGCATAAGGAACAATCCCAAGAAGAGAAGGAAACAGACCCTTGTAGAAAGCCCGAGGTCCCTCCCGAACCCATATATCTTTTGTAAGCTTCCACAACTTAGGTGCCTTTCCACCTTCACTGACACAAGTCTGTAACCGAGTCTTCACGAGATCCATAGGGTAAATAGCGGTTTGAGCCAATGCACCAGCCATTCCACCTGCCATAAGTCTCCCACTTGTACCAATATCACCATCCTCCCCTCCAATCATGGGTTTTAGCATTTCGTAAGCACAAAACTTAATGGCACTTTCAGGAGCAACCTTCATGACATTTAACCCATTACCTCTAAAGAAACCCATCAACTTATCTTCTCTCCATATCTTCTTAATTGTCGGGAGGACCCCTGCATGTGCCCTTTGAACTTGCAAAACAACCTTCAGACGATCAAGAGGCGCAGTTGCAGTTCTAGAAACAGCTCCGGCTAGTCCTCCAGCGAGAAGTAATCTGCTTCTTTTCACATGTTTACTTATACCATCCGGTATAACAGCTTGCTCCCCAATATCTATCAAGCACACCCTTTCCCAATGATGATATATGTTTTCAAGGGTGGCTTCATGAGGATATAACAAAAGAAAATCTCTCCACTCTTCAAACGTTATAGTTCCATTGTTGTCCTTATCAACATGCTCCACAAAACGAGCGAGTTCCTCATCATCGATCTCAATGCCTACAAGAACAAAACTGTAGGGCTTATATAGGTTGGTGATACTCAACAATCCAATGAAATAACATAAACAATCAAACACGTTCTAACATCTCAACACAATGCCAATATAGCAACTTCACCATAAACAATCAAAATCCACAAATCTCTCATAAAGGTACAAACTTTACATGATGATCAATAGCAAAAAGTAACAGTATAAATGGAACAGTAACATACCGGCCTTAACAAGAGCCTCCCAAAGCTCCTCAGGCAAAATGCAGCCATTATGCTCAACATCAATGGCTTGGAAAATCCTGTATAGCTCAAGCTCCTTAGCATCAATGTATCGACGAAACTCCTGGTAATCAACACGCCCATCTCGATTAGCGTCGCAGACTCTAAACAAATCTCTAGCGTACTTGTACTCAGGAGGAATCTGAAGCGAAGCAAGACCCTTTTCGATCTGGGCATAATCTAAGAACCCTAAATTCGAATTATCAAAGAAATCAAACAAACTACGAATCCTGATCTCTCTCTCATCCATTGTCTCACGTAACGCCAATAGAACATGCTCCATCGTGATGGATACAGGTTTCTTCATCGGGTTACGGTTTTTGGGCTTCGATGACTCCATTGCTGATTCGCGATCAATATCGAGATTGCCCCAAATTAGAATGCTTTACAAGAGAATTGAATGATTCTAAGGATCATTCATCTTCTTGCGTATTTATTATACAGAGAGTGAGTCCTGGGTTTTGAGAAAGAAGACCTCACAAGTCACAACACAACACACCACCGAAAGAGTCTTCACGTCGAAGAAGAAACACAAAAGTTTGGAAATTTACTTCACTATTGGAGTCAGAAGCAAAAAGGGTTAATGGTGTTGTTGTGGGTCAGTGGCTATAAACGATGGATGGCCGGTGAAGGAAAATCCGGCTCCGTCATCTGTCAACCGCAAGTGACGGTAACATATCTCTCTATCTTCCCTCCCCCTGACCTTTTGCTATTCTCCACGTGCTATTCCCACACGACACGTGCGAATCAGTCAAATTGAAATCGTGCGTTTTCCGGTTTGAACCAAAACCGGAAATGGTCAAATGTGCTTGATTAGTAGAAGTAAAAAAAATGCGTTTGACCGTATTAAAAACCTATCCAAAATTACAGAGAGGGAAAAATAAGTTTATGGAGATTTTTAATTTAAATAATTTTGTTAGAGATTGGTAATTTTTGTAGCGATCTTCTCACCGGTTTTGTCTCCGGTTTGGAAATTAGAGGACATGACTACCAAGATTACTTAGGTTAATTAACAAATCTTTGTATTAGTAATCAATAACCGACCTTAGCTCAGTTGGTAGAGCGGAAGACTGTAGTCTGTGACAGCAAATCTTTAGGTCGCTGGTTCGATTCCGGCAGGTCGGATTTTTTTCACAAAAACGCTTTTTTTTTTTTTTTTTGCCATTCTTTNTACAATTTT
>Ga0041059_1002061_pt1 | contig 15410 bp, 7 predicted proteins | sample AraColnosormetaG_FD_56232 | JGI IMG/M metagenome (GOLD analysis project Ga0041059, IMG submission 56232) | Arabidopsis roots microbial communities from North Carolina, USA - Col MF nosort | ecosystem: Host-associated > Plants > Roots > Unclassified | place: USA: North Carolina | collected 2013-09-02
TTTTTTTTTTTTTTTTTTTTTGCCAGATTTCAATGGTTAAAAGTGAAACAACGTGTTATTGTTTGAGAACACTAAAAAAGTATAGGCAATTCCTAGTCCCATAATCAGATGCTTACTAATTTTGATTATACAAAATGGTGAGTGTCGAAGGAAACACAAAGGGGACGAAAAGAAGTCTCGTCAACATCTAAATTTCTTTCTAATATTTTTACTTATTTATGACAAAATAAAATAAATAGATTGTCCCTTCCCTATATCATATTGTCCCTCACTTCCACTTTCATCAAACAAACAAAACAAAACCCAAAACCTTTTGTTCTGATAAACCCATATATACTTCCATATTTTGGTTTAACTCTTTAATATACAGTAGTTCAGTATGGTTTGCATTTTAAATTAACAAAACTTGTCTACATTAAGGTGCAACTGGTTTGTTTTGTTATATTTTCCATGTACATTTAGAGAAAAAATCAAATAAAAATTGGAATCAACTTTTTTATCAGTGCAGTATGGAATGTTCGACTCTCTAATTCAAGTATAGGTGTAAAACATGTACGAGCACGTTTAGCAATGAATATTTTGGTTATAAAATGATCAACTAAATCAGATTCTAAACATATACAGTATTACGTGACAATAAGGCTAATATTAGAAACATTGCACTACTCTTTAATTCTTGTTCATTAGTCCTTAATTATACATAAATATAATTGCAAAATTTGATAATTGTTAATCAATGTACCCAATTACACAAATCAGTCACGTGGAGTAACAGCTAAACACATGCTATTAACCTGAAATCTGGATAGTAAACCATGTGCACCAAATCGAAATTATAAAAAGAAAATCCACTTCCCTTTAGATTACTTATTAAACTAATCAAAATCTTAAAACCATGTTATAATGTATAAGTATTTTTAGTTTTTTTTTTGTAAGATGTTAAATATGTTATGTAATATATAATCTTATTTATACATTAAAAGAAAAGGAAGTTATGTGCATGCAGGGAATATACAGAACATGCTCTCTGTTCACTTCCATGCATGCCTTCCTTCTCTGTCTCCTTCTCCCATGTGCCTTCACATGCCCTTTAACCAAACCAGTTTTCGGTTCAATTCCCTGGTTCTCATATTTCAAATGAGGTTTTGCTGGCTCACATGCAACACCTCTCTACGAAGCACATTTTAATACGCTACTTATGTCACTTTTGTGTACCAAAATGCCCTTCCGTCATCCATTATTTACTAACATATTTTACTGGTCAATAACATATGTTAGTAAATAATGGATTACGGATAAAGTTCTTGAGGGGCAAAATTTGGAAAATAAAATGATATTGCTCGAACATATGATCATGTGCCGTCACAGAAGGCTCAGGCTTTTGCTGTCATATGGCAAATGCGCACTCTTCATCCACTTCTCTTTTGGCTACTTAATCGGTTGAATGATTTTCATAACTCTCAATATACAATTCGATTAATGAAACAATAGCTAAAGATTAAACAATGTGTAAAATTTATTTCTGAAAAAAAATATTATGGTTGATTTTTATATTTATATTTTGCAATTGAAGAACTATTTTAGGATATTCCTCTGAGAGATATTTGACGAGCACGTGATATTAAGATATTATCGAGATATTTTATTTGACTTGAAATACCCCACACAAGTCCACAAGGGACCAAGAAAAAAGTACAAAACGACAATCAAAGGAATGAAACCACCACCAGTGGTACTATCGTAATAAACAATAACTTAAGGGTTATTAACGAATAACCAATCGTACATAAACCCCGATCCTTTTTCTTTTCCTCTTCAAACAAAGAATCTAAATCCTATGTTCTTGTTCTTCACGATGAGAATCTTGAAAACTCAAAGATCCAGAGGAGGAAGAAGAACAAGCAAGAAATTTGGAAACAGAAGAACAAGTGGAGGAGAAAAGTTCTCGGAGAAGCTTCAGGCGCTTAAGAGTCTTCTTCCTCCGCCGTCGAAGATGACGGAGCAGAGTCGTCAAGATGCTTACGTGGAAGAAGATTCCAGTGTTGGAGAGACGGAACAGTTGTTTCAAGAAACTGCGGATTACATTGTCAGACTTAGGGGACAAGTCGTGGTGTTGCAAAAGTTAATCGAGATTTATGGATCATCTGATCAGAAGGAAGATAATTTTGTTTCATAATGTTCATATTAAATTATGATAATGTTTTTCATTAAGCTTTTTTCAATGTGTTACGTATTTTGAACCTAATATGGTTTTTAGGTAGTCACGATGTATAATGTTTGATTTTGACGAACGAAAAGAATGAAATCGGTCACCATCAGTTACAAAGCTTACCTGATTTTGCGACAACAAATGAACATGAAAAATTTGTAAAAAGAAAAAGAGTCTTTCAAAAAAATTAAATTCGAATTATCATTTTAAATTATAAAATGTAAAATTGTATATTTGTATTAGAGTATGTCAAAAAAAGAAAATCGGATTAGAAAATGTCTTATATATGGATGATGTGTTATGGGTTTCCTCAAAACAAATTAAGGATTCTTGTTATTTTTAGGTGCTTTTAGTGATTGATAGCTTAATCAGTTCTGAATTTTAAACCATATGATATAGTCTAGAATTAGAAGTCTAGAACAGTATTCCTTTTTATGTTCTTTTTTTGAATTGAATTTTAAGTCTTTTTATAAATAATTGTAGCAACTGGAGAGAAAACAAACCTTAAAATGAAAAACAACAAAAGATTTTCTACTTAAGTATTAGACTACAAAACTAAAGATAGAAAGTTGACATAAAAGTAAAGAAGGAAGAGATACGTACACGGTACATCAGTATATATGATGCATGTGAGGTGTGTTTTATGTATATCCCCTTTAGGATGTCACTCATTTACAAATTTGATATATCATATACGTATCGGAAATAACTACATTTTATTTTGTCACACCCATGCACATATTGTATGTACATGTGTATATGCATATATGTATCGTGTAAGTATTTCATGGTCAAGATGATTGTGACTTGTTAGTCCCTTTTGCTTAACTACACCATGTGACCTCTCTCTTTAAAACTTTCATAAAAGATTTCAATATGAATTGAAACCCATAGGCCATTCCAATTATACTACAACGCGCATGGTGCTTTTTCCTCTTTTATATGTCTGTCTTTATTTTCTTTCTTAGAAAGAAAAAAATTTAAAATTTCTAAACCCAAGATTCTTCATGCGACAATGTCTCGGTTTAAGGGTAAATAATGTAAACTCGTCATAATTCCGAGTTTTGGTCAAAAAATTTTGAGTTCATTGTACAAACAATCTGTGTGGGTCACTTGGCCACTTAAGCTTCGGCTCAGACGTCTTACCTATATCTAGTAGGTTTGTTCACTCCAAAATTAAATTAGTCCAACGATTTTTATTTGAAGAAAAAAAACTATTTAAATATACGTACATCTAGTACATGTAATATTTACCCCCAAAAAAATGTTACGTATATGTAACCTTTTAAACAATTAATTTTAATTTTGGTTTTATAGTACTTTTATAAATGGATTGACAAGTGTCATGATTTTTAGTATTAGATATATTTCATCAATTATACTAAGAAGATTAGCATGACAAAAAAAGGATCAATTATGGGATCGACACATTAAAGTCTATGCTTTTGTTGAAATAGGCATATCTCATATGCGTTATTGATTTAGGTACTTCTTTCTACAAGGTTTTTACGATTTTACCCTCACTTAAACTGACTTTAATATTCCGTGGTTTTTTTGTCTTTTCCCAATTCATTATCAAAAGTAGCCTCGTATACCTCTAAAGAGTCAAGCTTCTTTTCGGGCTTCGTTAACATCGCCTACGAGTCTCCCAAATCAGAGAAACCTGTTTCAATGAATAATTGAAGCTTTATTTTTTCTAAGAGGTCGATGCTGAGTTCCTTTATCATCCATATGAGGACATTACTTGGTGTCACGAATGTTAAAGCCTTTCCTCATGTCTTGTGAATAGAATCTAGCAAAAGGATTGGTCTGCACGTCGAGGTACCTATGTACATTTATGCTCAATTGCTTCTCCATCACCTCAACCAAAATTTTGAAGTTCAGATCTATGCGTGTTCAATCTTTTTCTTCGACGAAGCAGAGGGTTATCATCCATACCTTCTTTGAATTTTAATATGTCAATATGAATCACAATTTGATCATCTCTTACTTTATTTTACAAACGGAAGAAAGAAAACTATTGAAATTTTACTAGATTTGATTATGGTTTTGGATTGGATCCCTTGGGTTCACTATATAGTATCCATTTAGGGTTTAGTTTTTTTCCATAAACAAGTATTTAATTGAGTTTATTGGATTAATCGGAACATGGGTGTTGGTGGTAGAGATGTTTGTGAGTTGTCGAAGAAAAAGATGATGAAGAAATAATTTTACGGGGAATTTGGTCAATCCATCTCACAGAAAATGCCTTATCCCATAAGCCCATTGTAAAAGTGCTCAATTTTTAATTTTTGGGCCAAAAAGTACCAATTTCTGTAAAAGCTCCAAAAAAAAAGATACATTTCACCAACTATACAATAAATCTAATTTGTTATATTTTCTTGGAACATATCAATTTTTATAGAACAATAAGATGTAAGAAAACTCCTAAATACTCATGTGAAATTAGCAAATTAGTTCCCGGTTTTCGGTAATTAACCTTGATTGCTGATCCTCAGGCTCCACGACTCATGCGGCTACTGAGATGTCTGTAGAACAATATATAGATTCATAAGCCCCAATTTGCAGTAGATATAAACTTAAGACAACTCAAAACAAATTAATTCTTAGATAGTTAAAATAATATATGAGTCACCTCCAAAAGAGACTTCATCACGGCATCAAAGACATGGTAGATCATTGAAAATCCGAAGTTTGAGAGATGATGCTTTCGTAATCAGACATCTATCTCAAGTAAACTGCAAGACAATCAAATCTCACGAGCACTTAATTAAATAAATCAAGATTAAATATACAAACAATAATGAATATATAATAATAAGTAACGACAATCAAATTGGTTTTTTTTTTTTAAAACCTAGCTCCTCGATCAACCTCGTGTGATGAACTTCTACTTCTAGAAGAGCATAATGACTGCAGCAAGATGGTGATGAGACCCTGAAGCTTATGGAGGAGGCTTTGTCTTTAGGGTTAGGGTTCTTGATGAGAACGTTTGTGCCGACCTTGTGTTTGGTCCTGATAGAAGGAGTCATATATGAGATATTTCGGTCAAAAGAATCGACAATATAGTGGGAATCGAGGATTAAACCACATTCTGTGCAGATTGTATCCCCAGATCGATAATCAATTACCGTATCGGTTCGTTTCTTGCAGTCCAAGCAAGTAATTACCTCCATTGTGACTTATATAAATATTCTCTATTGCGAGGGTTGATGGGTATTGTGGGGTTTATATACCAAAGGAAGGAGCTGGGAAGGTGGAATTTTTTTTTTTCCCAACAAGATTTGGTTTTATCCTTCTTATTTTTTTCCTTAAACTTTGTTAATTATATTAATATTTGTTAGATTTGATAATTAATCAGCATAAAGTTGTCAGTTAAATGTTCATGATAGGATTTGGTTTTGCTTTGGTTCCTCATTAATGTACTTATATTTCATTAAATATTCAAAATATTTCCATGTTTATAGATTTGACTATTAATAAGCCTAAATAAGATTCCAATCTCTGTATCGCCAAATTAAGTGTGAAAAGGACAATGCTATGTCTTTAATATGATCCATGAACCAATTCCATACACAGTACATGGTACTTTTTAATATCTACCAAAAGTTTCAATAAATGTGAGGAAAGATTTGAGGTGATTCATGAAGCAGTTTCTACATCACCCTACAATTGGCAACCACAACGAAAGCAAATAAAGTTAATTTCCGGTTTGGTATATAACTAACAACTTTAAATGTGTTTTCGTTAAGAAAATAAAAAATACACCAACCATAAAAACTAACACAAACTTAACCTAAATATATAGCTTAAAAGTTTTCACCTCCTATGTTGGTATCAAATCTCACACATGAGCCCAGCCAAAACGAAGCTTGTAATTGTGCAAACAAAACTCCGGTTTTTAAGGCACAAACACTGTTCAATAATTGAATTCGCTACTTGATGACTCTTTACCAAATAAATCATTAGTTTGATTCAAATACACCCCTGTCAAAACGTCTGAAATCGAGCATTAACCCTCGACTGGTAAGTCTCCGAGCTCGAGGGATTAAGGAAGTGTTATTACCGAGGATAGCGTAGATCGAGTAACAATATTGACACTTACATAATAGAGGAGAAGCATCAGAAAATAAATTTTTTTTTGGACTAGAGAGTTGTAGAGAGCAAACAATTGTCTTCAGTTCACTACATTTGTATTTGGATCAAACTTAGAGGTTTAAGTAGAACAAATGTAAAAAGTTGGTGGTCTTTTATAACATTTTCCCTAATTCAAACATATCTTTGAGTTTGGTTTTGTTTAGTTTAGACAAAACTTTTTCATTACATTTTCTTGGAGAAAATCACCTTAGCGTATCTCGCATCCACATACCTCCTACAATCTTGAAGTTAAATCAATACTCTTATAATTTATCGCTTCGAAAATGATAAAAAAAAGTAGATGTTTCTATTTCTTCATTTGTTCATAAACAAAATACATATATATATAGCCATCCCAGGCTCATCATGGACTTATCTATTAATTAGTATTTTTTTATTAATAATATATAAGTTATAACTCCTTCCTCTGTAGCCAATCAATGAGCTTTAAGCAGAGTTTACAGTATATGGAATCAATAGAGCTTTCCACTGGCGAAATCTGATATCAGCTTCACAATGTGTTTAGGATTCTCAACATGTGGAAGATGACCGGAATCTGGTACTTCCCGCAAAACCGCATTTGCTAGCTCACACAACAATTTCTGCATTTTGTTGATGACATTAAGACACTTTTTAGCTAGTTTTTCAATGTTTCAATTAAGAGGAAACTTACAACTGAGAGCTGGTTGCTAACTATCTGATCGTTCTCACTGCATACCACGAGCGTCTTATGGTCAATCTGCGCACATGTTACATAAAAAACGTAAACTAAGTCAGAACATATATAAGCTGATTCGACCTTTTGTTACATTTGAATAAACTATGTGAAATTTTTTTATTACATGTTTGATGTGTGACGCGACGTTATAGCCCCCGCTAATCATAAAATCGACCATAGCATCCTCCCACCACGGCATTTGACAATGTAACCGACCAATCTACACAAAAAAAGATTCATTTCTAAAATCACTTTGATATATGAAGATGTAAAAGAAAATTTGAAGGGAGATTTGATCTTACATTAGTCCAATCTATGTTCTCGGATAAGGGCGAGGAACAAAAGGCTAGGACATTGGCCAAAAGGCGCAGAGGGAATGACTTTAACAACTTAACCTGAAAGAACAACAATGATATTAATACAAACGTTAAATCTCGAGTATTAGAAGGGTACTTTACGGACAAACCCCAGCGTAAGCGATGGATTTTGGTAACTCTTTAAGCCGACCGGTTCCTTCTGAATACGCATTGGCATTAATAAGAACCAATTTATCAACCTGAAAACCACGGAAATAATCAAATTTAGTTAGTGAAGTATATATTAAGATGGGTTTAATCCAAAAGAGTTTGATTATGGTAAACTGAAAATTTACAGCTTCCGGGTAAGTAGCAGTGAAATCAACAGCTACGGTTGCTCCTAAGCTTGGTCCAACTAAAATCATTGGTCGTTTGATATATGTTTTCCAAAGCTGAAAATTCAAAGCAAAGAACAAAGAATTAACCACAGGGAAAATCCATACCATTGGATAAGCTATGCCTTGTAAATTCTGTAAATAATTTGTTGGTTTCGACCAACCTTATAGTCGCTAATTCATCATTGTATCAATTTTTAGTTACCAACCAACAAAATATATCGCAAAATCATCAGGAAATTCAAGACGGACTAGAGAGTTCTAACATCAATGCTAAATTTGCCACAACATTGTATCTGTTGTTATTTAGCGACGACACGAATTTGTATTCGTCGATAATAGTCCATTTAGTGTATAGTTATTTGTGCCAAAAGAATATGATTCATCGACTGATTTCATTCATTTAGTGACACAGTTTTTCGTTGTTATTCGCTTGTTTTCTTGTAGTATAATTAATAAATAGTACTGACCTCGAATAAATGATGTCGCTTAGATGCTGCATCACATGGTGGAAGTTTCTCTACAGTGTCATTAAGTTGTGAAAAGAAACAATCACACATTCATATGTACTAAAATCGAATTATCAAGAATCTTGTTTAATTTGTGTAAAATGTAAAATCTTACCAAGATCTGAGAATCCCCAACCAAGAACATCAATAGCCCAAGTCTCAAGACAAGCTTGTTCAAGCAGAGGATAAGTACGTCTCCATTCAAGACAAGAACTAAAAGCCCAAAAGAATTCCGACAAAAGTAAAATTCAGACACAGTGAGTTCATAAAAATAATTATACTGTCAGTAAAAAAAATAAAATACCTGTCGAAACAATGGAGAAGAACAACGGGACTTTTGTCGTGTAATTGAACAAGTGGTTTGATACAGCTACTCATTACACTGCCTCTAAAGTTTCCCATCTGCAAACACATTTTCATCTTCTTACACAAAATTCAAGAAACTAAGGACAAAGATTCTCTGTTTTAGCTACTCATGCAAGAGACAGAGAAAAAGAAGAAGAACCTGAAGAGGAACAGGAATTCGTACAATCCTTTGAGCTAAAGCTCTTGCGAATGGATCTTTTATGTTTTGTATCTCCTTCGGAAGAAATGTCGGAAACCCATCTCCGTTCGCCGTTACTCGTTGCCGGAATCTTGTCGCCGGAGGTGGTGGAGATATTATTTTCAAGCTACCCATCATTTCTCTCTCTCTCACTTTCTCTGCTTGTACTTGTACTTGAATCTTTTCTCCAAGAAAACTGTGAATAATTTAGTGTTTAATATTGTGTGATTCGATTATTTGTGACATTGAAGAGACTACCTATATATAGAAAAGAGTGTTATGTTTGGACAATAACCATTTGAATAGAATTTAAATCAAAGTGCAACGCAACTACCCCCAACTTCGTTATTTTTTTCTTGTTTTTATACCAAGCTCATTCATTACGATCTTGTTATTTTTATTTACTACCTTTTGTTGTTTTGTTTTGAAATGACCACACAAGTTTTCTGACAATTTACACGCTTTCTAATTTTTAAGGCTTAAAGACAAAAAAAACGTAGAGCCACAACTAATAACATTTTTTTGTTTCTCTCCGTCCATAATATCTTCCAAACAGTAATTAACGTGTGTTAAATAAGGTTACCTTTGCGTAGTAGAATCTTACTTAATCACTGTATCATTACATTTACATGGTAAATTGTTATTTAATCAGTTATTAATCTTATAAAATAAAGTTTCTTCTAGAATGACATATAAATGTGCATATTGTACTTCTGCCACATGTCTTCTCAAAATACAATAGTTTATTTTTAGTTTGCTACATTTTTTAAAAAATACTTTAATTGCAGTTTGACCACTTATGAATCCTTGTATATGTTATAACTTAATTTACATAAGAATTAACGTCATTTATTAAGTCATAATATATCAAAGTTGAGTTTCTCTCTCACGCTATTGGTGCAAATCTTATTATTTTATTTTAAAAGTTTCTATATTATTGATCATCTTAACTATAAAATTGACTTCATTTTTTACTATAAAATTAACCTACACTTATTGGGTGCATAAATCTTTCTGAGATTTATATATATAAACACAATCAAATGCATTAACAACACTAAACCCCATTCAAAATTATATACTATGATTTAATCAATTAATTTGATAATTATGAATATGTTAGTTAAATTAGGTAATTATTTAAAATATTACATGAGGAACTGAAAAAATCAGAACTAAGATTTCGATAAGATTAACTAATATATAAAGTAATTTTTTAAAACACAATTTTGTCCCCCAAAATAAACAATATAAGAATTTTAATGTTATTAAAACTTTTGTAAGATTATTTACATAAAAATCACAGTTATATGCAGCTCAGTCTTCTGATGTGATCGGATGCAGTTTTTGTTTATCCCAACAGCCAACTATTACAGAATCTACATCTACAATTCGTTCTTCTAGTACTAGTAGACCATCCCGCCTGAAGAACTAACGGGCAAATGCAATGTCAATTTTTCACAAATCCAATCCAATACGAAGCCCATTAAGTGTCATAAGTTCCACAAGGTAGAATATGTATCCCCCAAAGCAAGGGAAATTGGAAGATAAGCTATCAATTTCGCACCAGCTAATTAAGCACAAAAGATTCCTCGTTGTAACAATATTTGTGTCGATTGTCTAGCTAAGAAGGTCAGAGTACGAGAATCTTTTTTCTCCATGTAAGCACATCGACTCTGGATTGACTCTCTTTAGAAGAAAACCTCCGTCCGCTAACTTAATAAAATGATGTTTGACGAAAAAAAAGAAGAGATTCAAATCACAAAACCAAATTTCAAATTTAAAGGTGAGACTAAAAAATCTTTATTTTTATTTGGATATTTAGTGCCGACTATCAAAGATGAAAGAATCAAACTCGCATATTGTTTAGTTCGAGTAGTGTCTTCTTATTTACGAAAGCTATGACCCTAATTCTCTTTGACGATTATTAAAACCAACACACAAGATTTTGACATCCACAACAATAGCAATTATCTATTAAAGAACAAACCAAACTACTAGATTAAACAGATGTGCTTGTTACATTCAAAACACATAATACGTTTATTTAATTACTCAAGACGAACTTGGTACCATTGAACAGAACCCACTTCTCCATCAATTTCTAGTTCACATACAGCTTTAACCAAGAAATCTACGGCTTCATCAAGGTCATCGAACCTAGCCAGGTCTGGTGGCAAAGAGTTCACCGGCCAATTTTCGAGCCACCCTCTGAGCTTAGCCTTGAGTTCGTCTTCCGTCACAAACTGCTCATCTTGTCCTGCCTCTAACAGTACGTATGTATCCGAGTTCGAATGCACCCTTCTTCTCCTTGTTGCACAAACCTATATTATATAATCACATTAACTAGACATTTGTTAAATCATACTAAGTTAACCTTTAACCTCATGAGTTCAGTAATTTAATTTCCGGGATTGCAAAATGACTGAAATCACAAATTTCCAAAAATTATGCAACATAATCTTTTAAATGTTATCAACTTACAAAATATTCTACAAAATTGCAATTAACCAACACTTACACTAAAATGGCTTTTGCTCTTTCTTGAAGTGATGATGGATGATATTGGATAACATATAGGTTTATGAAACAGGTTTATCGAGTTTACGGAAAGAGAATCTGTCACATGGACTTGTTCTATCGAAACCCGTCGGTTATGTCGAGCTGAAAGCAAAGAAATGGAAGAATTGTAATGGATTGGTTTAAGTTATTCTTGATTTGCACTAATAGATGTGAATATGAGGGAGGAAAGTGTTAGAGCTTACAACTAAAGAGCTTATCTCCGTTGTTGAAAAGCTGTTTCTGCAGCGAACACTCCATTTTGATATCTTGAAAAATGACTTCCAACAATTTTGTATTTTAGTAGCAGCAATGTAAGCTTCTTGTAGTTGTTATAGATAAGATGATATTACGAGGAGCATACACCAACTATTTCTTTTCCTTAAAATTATGAATGTAACTCATATATATCTTTAATGGGCCACTGATGAGCCAAATAGGGCCAGTTATAGTTGCCCCGAATAGCCTCGTAAAAGCTAGAAATGTGGAACTAAAATGATTACTAATTCTAATCAGCTTTGTACAATATAGGTTTGGAGTAAATTCAGTTTTAACATATTATATATTCTTAATTCTATAGATTTTATAAAAATTCAAAATTTTGATCCAGTTGTTGATCTCTACTCTGCTCTCTAGTTTCGGTTGCAATTTTCAAATTTGACTGAAAAATATATATTTGTATTGTTGCTATAAATATATTTAAAATTGTCAATTGGCCTGCAAGGATCACATGGGCTTGTACAAAACTGGATACTGAATATTCGTGGGCCCATAGTTGTACCACACTTGATACAAATAATATCTTTCGTCCATATATGCAAACTACTAAGTACCTTACTGCTCATTATCGTTATGCACTTATGATTTGTTCTAGGGCTGGGGAAAAAAATTGGATCAGAATATCTGAACCGAACCAACCCAAAAAATTAGATTCTAAACACAATAAAAATTTAGATTTATTTTATTGGATCCTAAACTCCTATACTCGAAAATCTGAACCCAAAAATATCTTAATATTTTACTTGAATACCCAAACTTTTACTCTGAAATGCGAGTATTTACCCGAAAATATGGGTATTTATCCGATAATTTATTAAGTTGTTCTGAAATCTATATACAAAGCGACCTAAACCTGAAAGGACCCGAACCAAAACCGAACATATATTTTTTATTTAATATATTGAGTTCTAAACTCTTCTACCCAAAGAATCCGTACCTAATCGGCTTTTACCCAAACCCAACTCGCATATCCCAATGCTCGGCCCTAATTTGTTATGTGGACTAAACAATGAAGACAAGACAACAAATTGTATTATTGTAGAAAAGATCAATAATATTATCACAAGAAGAATTATGCAATCTATAGTATATAAAAGTTGAGGCTATTTGCTTATAAAGGCGTCCACGTGAGCTTTAAACGACCAATCAGGATTAACCATCTCATTGGTTTACATTTTTTAGCCATCACTTTAATTAACTTTTTAAATTCTATATTATTTTCTATTATTTTTACTATATTTATGATTAAAAAGAAAAAACAAAAAAAAATTGTTAACTTTTCAAAAGTTACATATGGAAATAAGAAAGTTGAAAAGAAAATTTGCTAAATTTAATTGCTAGATTATTTCACGTGATTACATGTTAATATGGTTTTGAGGAGTAACTATTATATTCCTAATACAATGAAATGTTAAATCGTCCAAGTATACAAATATATGTTAAATTGTTTTTTATATACAAATATTTGTATAAAAAAAATTAAAAAGTAAAACTTCCGATGGTTTGTCCTAAACATTTAGCTATAAATACAAGTCTCGGTCACACCATATCAAAAGGACTTTTTATTAAATATATAGTTCTGATATTATGGTTTGTTTTATATTGCTTTGGTTCTTTGTATGAGTCGAATTTCTTACCATGCTAGATTTTTCACTTGATGTTGATGCTATACGTGTATAGTTATTTTGTTGTTCTACGAATCAATATCGATATTTTTTTGGTGATTTATATCTTTTGAATTGTGTTTTGGGTAACATGGGAGGGATTTTATCAAAAGATTGAATGAACGAGTTGATGTGAAATGTGTTGGATATTGATTATTGGTAGTCTCTTGGCTCTGATTTTTTTTTTGTGTGTGTGTTTTTTTTCGTTTTGGTTAGAAATTTCAATTTACTATGAAAAGAAAGAGGGTAGTTTTCAAACTTAAACCACACATTGATGTTTGAATATCTTTGCTCTTATTCCAGTAGTCTTTATTTTTTCAACGCCTGATTACTCTCAGTTTATAGAATCTAGGTTTGGTTGTTGTTTAAGAACTCAAGAATATAAAAGTATAACTCACTTTATAGCTTAAGAAACTTACACAAAACTTAAGCTTTCTCTCTCAATCTCTTAATACAACTCTCACATTGATATTAGAACTCGACACATCTATTTATATGAAAGCATTAGTCCTAATCCTAATAGGAAAACATAGATTTAGATAACTCCTAAAGAGATTTGAGATGATCACTTTCTAAACCATAACTCGGTTAGGAACTAAACCATAACTCGGTTTAATATTACTTTCTTCATCAGCTTTCTTCAAGCTTAATCCAACATTCTCCCTCCTAAACTTGAAGTCACCTTGTCCCATGTCCTTCACACCAATGAGCTCCCTCATTTCTTTAAACTTGATTCGCCCGAGAGCCTTTGTCAATAGGTCAGCCTTCTGCTCGAACATTGAACGACTATGATGGCGGATTTAATTTTTCAATATCATACTATCAAATATACTATAGTTAAAATCATCACATAAATTAATCAGCTCACAAGATTAAAAGCAAGGTATTATAAACTCTTAATATGTTCAAGAATATAGGAATATAAGCAAGGTATTTATCTATACTATATAAAAGTTGAGGCTATTCGCTTCTAAAAGCGTCCACATAAGTTTTTAAACGACCAATCAGGATTAACCATCTCATTGGTTTACATTTTTTAGCCATGACTTTAATTAACTTTTTAATTTCTATATTTTTTTATTATTTTTATTATATTTATGAATAAAAAGAAAAAAGAAAAAAAGTTTGTTAATTTTTCAAAAGTAACATATGGAAATAAGAAAATAGAAAACAAAATTTGCTAAATTTCAATGCTAGATAATCTAACGTGATTATATGTTAATATGGTTTAGAAAGCGTGAAGGTGAAGAGGATTTAAACAATAACATCAAAGGAGAGAAAGTGATAAAGTTAAGAACCAATTTAGAAGTTAAAACTTTTTATTAGAATAATAGAAAACAAAACAGAGCAAAACAAATATTTTATTCTTAAAAATTCAAATAACGAGTTTATTAACTTAACTAACCTATCTTTCGACAAGCTTGAAAAAAGCTTTTACTTTCAAGGAAAGTAAGAGATTTTTTAAAAAAAATATAGAGCATGTGAAAAATTTGGAAGATAGTACACGTACGATTTAAACAAAATCATAAGAGGATGGAAAGAGGCACCATAAGAAGGAAATATGTAAAGGATTTTTTCAAATGACGGTTAAGTGATAAAGGATTAAGATGTGTTTGTTCTGTGAAGAGTTAAAGCAACAATGACATAGTTTTATGGTGGTGTTCTTAATCGTATCAACTTGAATAAAGTTTCAAAATATATAAGTTGAGGTTAAGAGACGCATTGTTAGCACTGTAGAAATTCACAATATCATACTATCTTTTTAAGAAATTCTTTTGTTTGTCTAATATTGTTATCATAATCATCACGGGTAAAAAAAAGTTTATTTTTCTATTGATATATATATATTGGCCGAATATATTAAAATACCCTGTTGTCCTTATTTAATTTCATATCTCAGATAAAATAAAGGAGATTTGTTTTTATATTTTATGTCGATAATGCTATATCTCAATAAATGTCAAATATAGTTGTTTTATCTTTTTATGAAAAAAGTAAATGTTCTTTAAAAGTAACATGGATAATAATGAATAGATGATAATTTTACAAATTCACATCTTTTCTTTTTTTTTTTTTNCGGTTAGTTTCGGTAGAAAACGC
>Ga0041059_1002062_pt1 | contig 15402 bp, 2 predicted proteins | sample AraColnosormetaG_FD_56232 | JGI IMG/M metagenome (GOLD analysis project Ga0041059, IMG submission 56232) | Arabidopsis roots microbial communities from North Carolina, USA - Col MF nosort | ecosystem: Host-associated > Plants > Roots > Unclassified | place: USA: North Carolina | collected 2013-09-02
TTTTTTTTTTTTTTTAAACATCTTATGATTTGTGTAAACATTAATTAGAGATTATTAAATTTTGTGTTCTTTTGTTGGATCGTTAAGTTTTTACGTTACAAATCCATCAATCAATAAAGTTAGAGGAAGCACACAAAAGTTAGCCATTTAAATTTAAATTAAATTATATAAGTAAGATTTAGTATTGATGATTTAATCTAATTATGTTAGTTTTATACTAATTGTTAAGATTTATTGACGATTATTACAATTATTTTTTTATATGCAGTAATTATGAAGATCTGATTTTTTTTCCCTTTAAATAAAAGATGTAAAGATCTAAATTAATGAATCATATTTGTCATTTGTACTAACTACTAAGTAAGAAAAGCTTTCTCCTCCAAGAAGATTTTAATGAATTTCTTCTTTTCACTGAACAAACTGATAAATAAGATTGGAATAATCGACATATTTAGTAAGCATAAAATACGAAACCATTTTACTCGAATTTATATCTATTATCAAGGTAGAATTTGAATTTTTTTATACTGAGGCACTTTTTTAAAAAAAGGAAAAGAATTTGAATATTTTATTTATACGATAGTTGCCAACATAATTCCAGAATCTTTGTTTTTTTTCTTTCGGGTAATACATTTTCCATAATCTTTTATATCCTAAATTTATGCATATTAGCCTTAGAGAGTTCCGAGGAGACAACCAGTGTTACGATGGGGCCGGAAATCTCTAAATGGGCCGCAAACTATTTCTCAATCTGGACTCTGTGCAATTACACCATGACACCTAATATAGTTATTTGCAGGCTTTCCGCCTACAATTTTTTTTGGATCAGACATTTATTAGAGTTACTTTTGTTTTTATTTTAAACAGAGTTAATGTGATCTCAATCCGATTTTTATGTTCAAATTAAACAGCAAAATTCATTACTAAGGTACAAAGTAACTTTGCCACGAAGGTAAAGTAACACAAGTAGCGCGATTAAATAACAAAATTACTAATTTTGGCCTCAAGGTTCTTCACGCTGAAGAAAGCAAAACTTTTATAAACTCATCACCTTCCCTTTTTTTCAGATAAGAACACACAAAACATTCGAAACTTCTGATCCTGTCTTCCAAGGTAACACAAAGGTCGATATCTTATTTGAGGGAAAACATTATATTTTTGGTCTATAAATTTATCCGTATGCAGGGGGAGAAGAGGATTTTAAAACATGTAGCTTCTTTATGATTTTTACACATGAATTTTTTTTACCTTTTTTGAATCAGGATGATGAAAAATCAGCCGTTGATGATTGGTGGTTACTTGAGAAGCGGGAGAGTCTCCGGTGGGCTGTGGCCAGAGCTATTTTCCGGTGACATTACTGCTCTTTCATCCCCTGTTTCCAAAATTTTCTTCAGCTTCCCCACCTGTAAGAAAATTTCTTTTCATTTTTTATAGGTAAACAACAAAATACTTAATATAACAGCAAGATCTAGACTTTTAAAGCATGGTAATTTGTTTTTCAGTTCTTAAAATGATCTTTTCATGTGTTAGAAACTTTCTTACACTTCTTTTTCTACATATATTAACTAAAATATAACATGAAACATAGAGTTTAAGAGCATGATTGTCTTTTTTTGTTGCAAATTTAAAATATAATTGTGGGTTTCACCAGAAAGTGTGTAGTAGCCATTAGAGAGTCCCTTAACTTTCATCTGTAAGCTTTTTAAACATGTTCTTTTGAAGTATGTATTAATTAAAAAGCAGGTTTCTTTAACTTTCATACGTATGTATAGTATATGCAAGTGCATACGTATCTATCTCTATCTAATGTCTATCTATACGACGTGTAAAATGATTAAATTAGTTTCTTTACGCTTAAGAGATTGTGCCTCTGTTACCTCGCTAGCTAGAACCTTGTTCTTTTCTTTCAGCAACTTCTCCTATTTGAGGACAAACAAACGTCATAAAGGTATATTAGTTTCCAACAAGTTCTAAAAATCCTCGTCACAATTCGGTAATTCACCAGGGAGAAACTTGAATTTGATCAAAACTTTAAAACCTTTTTAATTTCAGTTTCATTTAAATTAAACCAAAAATTATATATCAAGAACTAAGACAAGACCAAAAAAAGACATATCTAGAGAGCTAAACTTGGTCTAGTGTTCTGCATACTCCTAGCTTAAGAGGATTTAAGAATCAACCTTCAATGGCCGGGATAGTGGATAAAAACTAAGGTACTGACCTTATCCTGAAGGTTCTTCACAAGCTCCATCAATAACTCTGTCTGCAACAAGACATTGAGGATTGTGTCAAATTGGAAACATGGTCCAAAGTCAGGCAAGATCCGAAATCTGTACTTGGAAAACGAATTAGATAGAAGCAATCACTTAGTAGCAGCATATATACCTTCCTAGCTCTAATTACAGACAGAGCACTCTTGAGCTGCTCTTCCATGGAAATTAGAGATTCTATACTTACATTATCCCCTTTTGCTTCTTCAATCTTTCTGCATATATATTCAACAAAATAAAAAGAGTATATATATATATATATATATATATATATATATTTATCAGACGAAGAGGGGAAAGGATCTTAACCTTTGAACTATTTCTAGTAACTCCTTGTGTGAAAGATAATCCTGAGTTTTGTCTTCAAGATCCTGCCATGAAAGAAAGATTGTAAAATTCTTGCGTTTCCAAGAGACGTAAACGACTCTAACCCTCGAGAATTAAGTTTGTTTGGTATACGACAAGTTTAGAACCTTGTCGTAAACCTTCTAATGCATTACTGGCAGTGAAGAACTCTACGCCGATCCCTCACCACAATGTTAAGACACTACACAAAGCATCCACATAAAGACAATCTTAACGGACTAGTCGAGCTAAGCTTCTAAATGCTCATCTCAATTATATATGCCTTGGACGGTTTTTGAGACCAATGAGTGTATATATGGATGACAAGATATAGTTTCTAAGGTTCTAACCCTCAAGACCTAAATTTGGTTACAACCTTGTTGTACACTTTCTAGTGCAAATACCTCTATCACAGTCTCTCTCCACAATAATAGGGCCCTACATGAAGTATCAACATAACAACCATCTCAATGGACTATAACCTGAGCTTCTAAATGCTCATCTCAATCACATATGCATGTGTCCCCATGCCAGGGACTAGATTGCAAGGTTCTAAGAAGAACTTACCAAGGTTTCAGGATCATCAGCTTGTTGTATTTTAAAACGACTGATGATCTTGGCCATGCTGGAGAGAGATGAAGAGATAAACAAATAGGGATTAGAAATAATGTATACCAAAATATTTTGAAACTATGAAACAAATATCAATAAGAGAAAGTAACCTACTTCTATATATGTATAGGGTCAATTTGTGTTACTACACTGAGTCAATGGTTTTAGTAACCTTACTCAAGGTTTCTCTATTGAATTGTTAGTTGTTCCGCTTAAATAACAACACAAGGTTTGTTAAGCAATAGTAGTTTTTTGTATTTTTCTAACCATATATCCATATTATGTGATGGACTTTAGTTTTAATTTTCCAGGACACAATTTTCTCTTTCATTTTAATGTTAATGCATGTATATGGGTAAATTAAAAAATAAAATGCTTTAATTTCTAACTTTCCAATAACAACTTTAATCAACTCTGCAGCCTCTAATTTGTTTTAACTTAGAAAAGTTTGAGAGATATATGCATAAAATGAGCAATTTCTTCATATGAGTAATTAATTACCTCACTACTTTCTTATCACTATCAAAGCTAAATTAATGATCTAACTTTTTTTTTCAAACTATCAGCAGTCGAAAAAAGAATAACTGGATGGAGAGTTGAAAAAGATTCCTAAAAATGAAATTTCAATGAAATTCATGTTTGCAAGTGAAAATCTTCAGAAGTTGGTGAAATCATATTGACAATTCATATATGAAAAGCTATAACTACCCTCACAAAGTATTGAAGCACTCACAGAATAAGCCAAATTGGACAACTGAAAACAAAATCTTTGGCTATAAACTTTAACATTTTCACATTTTGAAATACTCCTTCAACAATAAGCCAAGAAAATGGGTTTAGCATTTCAGAGAAGGTGAAAAAAATGATAGGACTGAGCCCAATCAAGCCCAGAAAGACACACCACAAAAGCTAACTTAGCTTATGTATGATGGCGCCTTTAGGTCTTAAAAGGCATTATAGTTTGGTCTCCTCCTACCATATGTGATTTTTTTTTTTTTTATGGATACCAACATTTTGATCACAAATTCAATCCTACTTCGTGATGTCCGTGATCTATTGCAAGATTTCAGATAATAGAGTAAGTTTGGTTCATTTGATCAGCATGTTGTTAACTCCATCCTAAATGAGTTGTAAACTATGCAATTAGAAAGACACATAAGAACCACAATCTCAAGCGAAAACACTTCTGTATATTGCCACTAAATTAAAGTATCAAATTAAAGGAGCTACCAAGGAAACTAGCTACAACTGGATTTTAACTATTTTAAACCTTGAACCAAATAAAAAAAAGTTCTATTAGTAATATCTATAATTTGTGCATGGTAGTTGCCAAATTAACATTTCTGCTTGCATGATCAAGTATTAGTAGAGTTTCTATGAAGGCAATGGTAAGAACGTTTATATATATTGAGTTAGTGACAAGGACATCCCCATTTCTACATTATAGAGGGAAAAAAGCAAGTAACATGAATTGAACAAAATTGATATAGAGAGGGTCGGTACCTCTTTTTGGCCCATGAGACCCAATATCTCCAAAACGACTGACTAATTAAAATGCAATGCAAAAGAGAAGAGAAGGAAACAGTTCTAGGAGTGGAAGATAAAGCTACTTAATATGTAGACATGCATGCATCTTGCAAGTTGGTATATGCACACAAAAATTACAATTAAAGAGGGAGGAAATTGATGACATATTGGACTTGTAGCCTCGTGGTTTGTACTAATGATCACCGCTGTGTTATAATTCATGTTCAAATCTAGGAGTGGAAGTGTGTGAGTTATCGATGACAAATAAGGAAGACAACTCTATACTCATATCAAAGGAGTAATGAATCATATGTGAAAACTATGAATTAGAGTCTTCTTTATTATAGTTAATTATCCAAGAACTACTTTTGACCATCGAAATCAATAAAAAGAGAAACTTATAAATCATGTAGAGTTGTAACTAACCAAAAATATCAAAAACAAATGGCACTCGTTTCCACTAGATTCTTGATTTATACCCCAACAAATCCACCCAAGGTGCATTGAACTAGTGAGAGTAAAATGAGCCTAAATTAAACAATTTACATTGTTCTTATAAAACTCTAGTAGCAAGACAAAGTTAAGATGACTTGAAATCCTAATAAACAAACATGAATTACGGATTACCACCACGTGTAGAAAAATCTCTTGAAGTGCATGCAAGGAAAAAAAGAGTATAAAAACAACAAATCCCTGCAACAAATTGAAACAATAAAAAAATGGAAATTTAAGAAATCGAACACGAAGAGTACATCTTCCGCCACCACATTGTACAATCTTAAATTTGGCTAACACAAGAAGATTCGAAGGGGGCAAAAAAAACCCTAGTTTCTAAGTTTCGGAGAAGATGATGAACTAAAAAGAGAATCTACAAAGAGGAGTTAAAAAGAGTGAGACCTGTCGCCGGAGGAGGAGTTGTAGAGTTTGCCGGTGGAAGAGACGATGAAAAGAGCGACGGAGGATCCACAGAGAATTGAGAGTTGACGAGCTTTCTCCATGAGACCATTTCGTCTCTTACAGAAAGTGACTTGTCTACTGCTTTTGTTCTCAATTCGTTTGATCTCTACTCTTCTTCTTCCCATGGCTTCACTCTTCCGACACATCTAATCCCCTAATTTCTTCAATTCTGATGTCTGTATAAACTGGTCGGAGATCCTGAATTATTTTGCATTTTTATTTCTTCTTTTTTTTCCAGTTGTTTTCTAGCACAATCCATGAATTATTTTGTATGACTTAATCCCCAATTACTAAAAATATCAATGAACATATTTTAATTAAAACAAACAAAAAAACATTAAGACTTGCAAAAAAAAAAAACTAAACGGTGCGTTTAATCAAATCTAGACACGTATTAACGCATGCTGAATTCCCTGAGGGCGCGTTTATTTTTCTTCTCTGTGTCTTTTTTAAAATATCTTCGTTACTGAATAAAGACAAAACAGTGAGAAAAAGAAAAAAAAAACTCATTGCGTAATCTTAAACCTATAACAACATCATGTAAATCCGAATCTCTAAAAGGATTAGCCGAAGTGGGGATTTGGATTTGTACTAATGTGTCCTTGGCACATTCACCAGCCGCCCAGCTCAAGTCATTGCTCTGCCAACTCAAACTCAAACAACTCAAGGACGTTGATTGGATTTAGTTCATTCCACCGATACTAGTAATGACTAATGAGAATATATTGGGCTGTAGCAATACTAGTAATGAGCATGTATTGGGCTGTATGAGAAACCAAAACATTGGGCTGAGCCATGTAATGATTTTTCTTCTGATGCATTTTAATAGAAAGTTTTTGATCAAAGAAAAAGCCCAAACAAACTACTGCTCAAGTTATTCCAGCTCAGGTTACTGTAATACTGTTCATATTGTTTTTTATATGAAGAACTTTTTCCAAACAACAAAAAGTCTGTAAATTTAGCTTAGGGGAAGAAGAGTCATCCAATAATTTCATGTTAAAAAAGTCTGTAAATCCTCTTCTTCCCAAGTGTTTGAACCCCTACATAAAATAAATTCCTTTACTGTATGTGCAAATGTCTCTCTAGCTAGTAGTCGTAAAAGAAAAAGAAAAAAAAGAACTAGATAGGTAATTTGACAGTGTAAAACTCTAGAGAGAAATAAAAAATAAAAAAATTAGGAAGATCAACGGAAATTGCGTTGACTATGATTATTGATGTCAATCGCGTACCCTGAATTTATAAATTAAATTAAATTTTTCATTTTATCTATATATATATATATAGGAAAACTGGTATAATCTTTAGTTAAATGGGCCGAATCTGGGCTTAACAGTAACAGTTTTTTTTTGTGCAACCTGACAGCTAAGACAAGTCTTTTACCGGCTTTCCGCCTAAAATCATTTTTTCCTCCTTTTTTTGAAAAATCAGTTAAAAGAGTTCCGAGGAAAAAAAAAAACGAATTATCTGACATCACTCTGATATAAATTCTCCCAACAGCTAAGAAAAATGGTCTTAACTTTGCCACGAAGGTAAAGTAACAACTAGCAATTATTTATTTTTATTTTTTTTAATCATTTTGGTCTTAGGGTTCTTCACGCTGAAGAAAACAGAGCTTTTATAAACTCAAACAATTCCTATATTCAGACAAGAACACACAGAAAAGCACGAAAGTAAATACTATATCATCCTGTCTCCGAAGGTAACAATAAAAATCAATTACTTTATTTGATGCATCTCCTTGGATGACTTTTCCGTAGCAGGGGGAAGAAGAGGATTTTTAACATACAGTATGTAGCTTTCCTTATGAACTACAAATCATAATTTTTACAATTTTTATTTTTCGAATCAGTCGTTGGTGATGGTGGTTACTTGAGAAGCAGGAGAGTCTCCGGTGGCTTGTTGTCAGAGCTACTTTCCGGTGACATTGCTCTTGCATCCTCTGCTTCCACAGACTTCTTCATCTTCCCCATCTGTAAGAAATTTGTTTTACGTTTCTTTTTTTCTTCTATAGGTGATGATTCCCTATTAAATATTACTAAGAAGATATGAGCATGTTTTACTATCCATAAGAGATGGTACCTTTATAAGCTGGTTAGTCAAACTCTGGTTCTCCTCTCTCAGCAGCTTCTCCTGTTTGGACACCATCACAACTTTATTCAGTTTTTCTAAAACATCCTCATAGCATTATTTTCGGTGATTCAGCAGAGGGCAAGCGTCGATGACATATATAGAGATCTTAACTTGGTCTAGTGATCTCCAAACTCGGAGTTTCAGAGGATTCAAGAATCAGCATAGCTAGGGATGGCGAATAAAAACCAGAAATACTAACCTTCTCTTGATGGGTCTTCACAAGCTCCATCATTAGTTCTGTCTGTCACAAGACATTAAGAGTTAGGTCAAATCGGGGAAATGATCTGAAGTGCGAAACCCAAACACTGCTCTTGGACCAAATATTTTATGGACTAGGTGACTGAATATCTTAGTAGTAGCATATATACCTTCCTAGCTCTAGTTACAGACAGAGCAGTCTTGAGCTGCTCTTCCAGGGACTTTAGACAATCTATACTTACATTATCGCTTTTCGCTTCTTCAATCTTGCTGCATATATATTCATAGATAAACAACAGAAAAGGAAAACAACTTCTATAATCAGAGGAAAAGGGGGAAAAAGGAGTCTTAGTGCTAACCATTGGATTGTTTCTAGCAACTCCTTGTGCGAAAGATAATTAAGAGTTTTTTCTTCTAGATCCTGCCATGAAAGAAAGATTTTAAATTTCTTTTGTTTCCAGGAGACAAATGATTCTTAAGTTTGGTACACGACAAGTTTAAAACCTTGCCGTAGACTTTCTAGTGCATCACCGGTAGTGAAGAACGAAGTGCTTCTATGCCTATCTCTCTCCACAATGTTAAGAAACTACACAAAGCATCCACATAACAACCATCTCAATGGACTATTCTACCTAAGCTTCTAAATGTTCATCTCAGTTGCATATGCCTTAGACAACTTTGAGAATTGAGAGGAATGGGTGTATATATGAATGACAAGAGATGTTTCTAACACTCGAGAACTAAAAATAGGGTTAGACTGGAATACTACAAGTTTAGAACCACGTCGTGGACTTTCTAGTGCAATACCAACTGTAAAGAACAGAGTGATTCTATGCTGGTCTCTCTCCACAATGTTAAGGCACTAAAAACAGTATCAGCATAATAACCATCTCAATGGACTATAAGATATCTTCTAGATGCTCATCTTGATTACATATGCATGCGACCTGATATGCAAGGTTCTAATAAAAACTTACCAAGGTTTTAAGATCATCAGCCTGTTCTAATTCATAACGACTGAGGATCTTGGCCATGCTGGAGAGATCAAGAGAGAAACAAAAATGCATTAGAGGGACTTTTTGAAACTTCGAATCAAATACAACGTCAATAGAGACTCTTAGAGAAAAAGTAGGGATCTATATATATACATGCTATTATATAGGGCATTAATTCATGTTATAGCATCAATTTGGGTTAATTAACCTTGCTCAAGGCTTGTTTTATATAAATGTCAGTGTATATAGCTATAAAATAACACAAAAGTTTGTTAACCAATAGTTTTTGCACTTCTCTAACGATAAACCCATCTTTTGTGATGGACTTCTTTAGTTTTAATATTTCAGTACACAATGTTTTCTTTCATTTTAAATCTCAATGCATATAATTATCACAATTCATTCTTACTTCGTGTCGTCTGTGATCTATATTGCAAGATTTCAAATTAAACAGTATTTAATTCACTTGTTCTCCATGATTAGTAGCTTCCTAATTAAGCTGTGATCTAACACTATGCAATTAGTGAGGCATATATATAGGAAGTACAATCTGAAGTGAAAACACTTCTATATAGGGCCACTAGATTAAAGTACCAGCCGAGCTACCAAGAAACTAGCTATAAGTAGAGTTTAATTTTGACTACTGTAATTCCTAAATTAAAGCAATGAAAATAAAGAAAGAAGTTCCATCAGTCATATGATCCTATCAATAGTTCGTGCCTGTTAGTTGACTAATTAACATATATACTTTCATGATCAAGCATTTGTGGTGTTAAGTATGAGGGAAATGATAAGAAGCTTTATATTTAGTGACAACACATTTATATATCTACTTCTACAAGGTCTCAATTCGGTTCATTTTAATCACATATTAATGGTTAAGAAAAGCAAAAAAAGATAGAATGTATCGTACCAAATGTTTGTAGAGACTCAGTTTCTTTGGCCCATGAGACCCAATAACTCAACAAAGAAAGAGTTAAAAATGCATTACAAAAGAGAAGGGAACAATTCTAGAAGAAAAAGAAAGAGCTACTCAATGTGTACACATGCTATTTTCTTCCACTGTACTTGTAATATGCACGCAAAACTTACAAGTATAGTGGAAGAAAATAGCTTGTAAACCCGATGGTTTGTACTAGTGTTACCGTCATGTCATATATACCTCGTGTTCAAATCCGAAAATGTGCGTGTATGAATTGTATATGAGCTTTCAAAGAGAGAAATTAATACGATATCCGATCAAAGGAATAATGCAGCATGTGTGGATAGTATTAATTTGAGTCTTCTTTATAGTTATCCAAACACTAAATTTGACCATCAAAATCAGCTAGCTAGAACCCTTTTCCTTAAGCAACAAATAAATAAAAAGAGAAGTAGTAAATAAATCATCTTCTTTACACTTGAAATTAACCAAGGAATGCAACAAAAAGAGTGCGTGGCATCTGTTCCAGTCTATAGACCCTTGATAAGTTTCTCAACAAATCTACCGGGGTTTCATTTGAGTTGAGTAAAAAAATGGATAATGGGCCTAAATTAATCTCAAAAGTAAACAATGTACATTGATCTTCTATACCTCTACAGCAGAATAAGCACACAAACAATTAAGATGGCTTGAAATCCCAAGACAAACCTAAAGTACGGATTACCACGTGTAGAAAAATCTCTCCAAGTGCATGAAATAATATTTTCACAAGCAAAAAAAAAGATATAGGAAAATTAAATCCTTGCAACAAATGAAAACAATAGAATATGATAAAACACAAAACAAACACCAAGAACATCTCTGGACTTTGGACACCACATTGTTTAATCTTAAATTTGGGTAAACCTATACATCATTACTTGGATGAACAAAACACGAAAATCAGCTTCAAAGATTCAAAGGGGTAAAAGAAAAACCCTAGTTCTGTAGTTTATATGTTCCTCGAGAAAGATTTAATTAACAAAAGAGAAACTATAAAATAGGTAATGGTGTTACCTATCACCTGAGGAGAAGCTGTAGAGTCTTCCGGTGGCAGAGATGATGATAAGAGCGACGGAGGATTCACAAAGAATTGAGAGTTGACGAGCTTTCTCCATGAGACCATTTCGTCGTTTACAGAAAGTAACTTGTCGAGAGCTTTTGTTCTCAATTCGTTTGATCTCTACTTTTCTTCTTCCCATGGCTGTTTTCTCCGACTAATTCTTCTGACCTAATTTGATTGTGATGTCTGCATAACTCGCCGGAGACACTGAACGTTTTTTTTGTGTCTTTTTTTTTTAATTTTCTTTTTATTTTGCTAAAAATTTCAAAAAAGTTAAAATTGTTTTTGTTTTGTTAATAAGAGAGGAAAAGAAAAAATTCTCGCTTAAACCAAAACCACAAACTCAAAGAGTCTAAACGGTGCGTTTTTAATAGGAGTTTAGACACGTATTAACGCATGTCGAGTTCCCTTGTGGCGCGTTGGTCTTTGTTATTATCCCTTGGTTAATAATAAAAATGGTGTAAGATAGTTCCACGTAATATCAATATCCAACAAATCGATTCGACAAATGTTCTACTTTCGTGATGCTCGTAAATAAATATCTTTCGAGCTGAGTCGTCATTTCAGCTCGTGACTTATCATTTGTCCGGATCATCGGTTTATTTGGGTTATGGTTGTGACCCTGAAAGATAACCGGTAAGCCCGTTTTGATTGGACTCTAAACCGACCGACCCAAAAATAGAATTGATCATCCAAAGCCGAACCAAATTTCAAACCAATCTGAAAATTTGACCGAGTGTGTTTTCCAAAAATCCAAAAATTTGAACCGAGTTAAACTGAAATACATTATACTATGGGCCACCATATTTAAATTATGGGCCTCGATGGGCCGAAGCTGGACGCAGTCCTAACCAGCCTCGACAAGTCTTTTTCTGCCATATTCTTTCTGAGAGAACTATTTTTGGTACCTCAAAAGTAGAATTGATGATAAACTTGGAAAATGACCAAATATCTGATACGGACAGTACGGTTGAAGCAAATTAAAACTAAATAAGTAAGCCACTCAACGTACGACAAGTAATCAAACACTAACAATTAAATAAGGAAAACCAAAGGAATTAAGAAGCTCTAGGGTTCTTCGCGCTAAAGAAAGCAAATCTTTTGAATCCAATCCGTACTTTTAGACAAAGAAGACAAGCACAAGAACTCTGATATTTGTCTACTAAGGTACAACAAAGATCGGTAGCTTTATCTTAGTTTTACAATTCTTTCGCATAAAAGAAAAGAGCTTCGTTTTGTTTTACCTTTATTTCCACATTGGCGCGAGGAAGATAAAAAGGTTGAGATTATTATGCAGCTTTTTATAATTTACAATTTTGTAAAAGCTTCTGAATCAGGCTGTGAGTAAGTTTATGGTGAAAGCTCAGCCGTTGATGATGGTGATTACTTGAGCAGCGAAAGAGTCTCCGGTACTTTGTTGCCGGAGCCATTTTCCCGTGACATTCCTCTGTCACCTTCTATAACCAGAAACGTCTTCTTCCCCACCTGTAAGAAACTTTCTTACATTATTTTCCTACAGCTAACAAAAATTAACAAGAAATCTAGATTTTTAAGAGTATACTTTTCTTTTGCTTAAAACTAAATTGTGAGTTTCACTCAAAACTGTGTTGCATTCATTGAAGTCCTTCAAATTTCTTTTTCTACAGCTCCAACTAAATAGTAACAAGATATTTGTATTTTCACAAAAAAAAAATGCCTAGCTTCCATCAAACTCCTTCAATTTTTATATATATGTTTTGACGCAAGTGTAATGATGAATTAGCTCGAAGAATCATAAGAGATGTTTTTGTCACCTGGCTAGCCAGAATCTGGTTCTCTTCTATCAGCAACTTCTCCTGTTTGGACACGATCAAAAGGTCATTAGTTTCCAACAAGTTCTAAAGCTATCTGACCATGATCACGAGTTTATAAATGCTTTATTTTTGTTGTTCAAATTAGGGTTTCATCTAAAATAAAGCCAAGAACAAATAAGGAACTAAGACAAGACCAAAAGAAATATCTAGAGTTAAACTTGGTTAAAGGCCAGATCTGCAGAATCGGAGGTTAAAAGTATTCAAGAATCAGCATTACCCTACAATATGGCTTTGATAGCAATTAAAAACCAAATTAAGCACTAAACGTACCCTTTCTTGAAGTGACTTCATATCCTCCATCATTAGTTCTGTCTAGAACAAGACATTACGGATTATGTCAGAAGACTATTCTTTTTAATCTAACTAATCAAAAGATTTTGGGATAATTGGTTTGATCACTTAGTAGAAATACCTTCTTAGCTCTAATTACTGACAGAGCAGTCTCGAGCTGTTCCTCCATAGATATTAGAGAATCTACACTTACATTATCGACATTTGATTCTTCAAGCTTGCTGTATTCATAAGTCGCCAAAAGAAAAAGAAGTATGTTTTATCAGAAGAAGAGGGAGATAAAAGGTGTCTTAGTGCTAACCTTTGGACTATTTCTAGTAACTCCTTGTGTGGAAGATAATTCCGAATTTTTTCTGCAAGATCCTGAACATGGATAAAACGAAGGCAATGGTCAGAAAGATTGTGAAAGTTCTTGAGTTTTTTCTAAAAATGCAACAACTGTTACTTAAGAAAATTAAGTCCAGTTTAAGAAATTCAAATCATTGAGTTATCTCAGGCTCGACCAGTAATTCTATCCCATAATATCATCAAAAACTGCATTCCAGAGAATTTTGATGATGTTCGTAGCTAACTTACTAAGGCTTTAAGTTCATCAGCATGATGTATTTCATAACGATCAATGATCTTTGACATGCTGGAGATATCATGAACAAAACAAAAATTTCATTAGAAACAATAATATACACAAAACTATGAATTGGATACAGTATATATCGGTTGGAGGAATTTATAGAGTGAAAGAATGCTTATAACATATTGCATCAATTAATACTTTTTTGTTAATCAACTTTACTGAAGCATGCGCCTACATATTAGAAAATGTTAAGAGTGTGTAGCTTAAAATAAAACCACTGTAGATGTGTTTACAGTTATTTTCCTTTTTTGTCACTCTATTTTTTGCAAAGACAACTTTTGTTTTACTTTTCCATTCAATTTCGTATTCTCTTTCAATTTCATATCAATTAAGGCATATAAATATGTAATTATGATTATGACTATCCAATCCAAGTTCAACCTAGTATCAAAGCATTCACACATAGAGTCGACCGAATCAGCAGCGGATTGAAAACTATATGATATCAGGATTATCCTTAGAGGACAAGCCAAGAAAATGGGTATGGTTTCTGGGAAGGTCACAACTCTTATCCTAATTGGTGTTGTCCACTGATATGTTGATGCAATAATATGAATATAAGCTGCCTTAGACTTCACTTTATACGTTAATATAGTGACATATTAAGTTTAACATTAATCACCAGAAGAAGAAAACCTAAACAGTGACTCAAGTCAAAGTACTTTGTTATAAGTTTAACACTTTCATGATCAAGCTTTTTTGGTGTTAACATCAAAAGGCAATGAGAAGAAGCTATATATTACATTTCCATTTTCGAGATGACATATTTTTCTTATCCAGTTGACGATGTTTTGTAAGTATTATATAAAAAACACTGTCAATATTAATTTGTCAATGTAGGTTAATTTCGTTTGGTTCAGTGTACTCACTTTAGAAATGTTCTAAAAGAGAAGTAGAAGTAGTTAAGCTTTCTTCTAGATAGACGAATGGCAAAAGGTCATGTGGTTAGGAATATCCACAACCAAAGTTGAAGAAATGATAACAGTCTACTAGTTTCACCCTATCGGTCGAAATCGACGATAGATATCTACTTAAAAAATCAACTACGCTACTGTTACATATATAAGGTGGCCGTAGACTTAGTTAAAATTTTGAGTTTCTTTACCAAAGAATCCCATACTGAATTCATTGCAAGAACAGAAAAAGGGGCACAACATCTTGAGCTCATTAATCTAGTTATACTGTGTATGGTACACACCGAAAAGGGTAAAAATCTATGTCCGATTAGATAAGTAATGTAGCATGTGGGGATGCATCAATGTGGAAAATTATCCAAGCGTTACAATCAACCTTCAAAATCATCTATAGACCTTTAATGTACTTAATCGGCAAATCCATTGGAGAGAAATTAAAAACAATCAGTGTAGTCTAGACTACAATACATTCGGGATCAGTAATTCCACAATGTAATTTAAACGAAAGACTCTTGGTAAATGTTACCATTAACCCCAATTACTCTATCAACAAATCCACGGGAGGTGCATTGCAACATTGGATACAAACCAAATCTCAAAATTTAACAAATAGACACACTGTTTCTTAAAAAAAAAAAAAAAAAAAAAAAAA
>Ga0041059_1002063_pt1 | contig 15401 bp, 15 predicted proteins | sample AraColnosormetaG_FD_56232 | JGI IMG/M metagenome (GOLD analysis project Ga0041059, IMG submission 56232) | Arabidopsis roots microbial communities from North Carolina, USA - Col MF nosort | ecosystem: Host-associated > Plants > Roots > Unclassified | place: USA: North Carolina | collected...
TTTTTTTTTTTTTGCTGGTTGTTTAAAAGAAAGCGTTGACTAAATAAATAACAAAACGGGGTCAAACGGAGAGAACGGTGTCGTTTGATAGCTCAGTGTGATCGATTTGATTCTTGGGATCAAGAGCCATCTCACGGAGCCGAAGAAGACTTCCGGTAGCCAAAATCGCCTTCGGATTTATATCATGCAGAGATCGGAGATACAAACTCTGACAAGCTTTATTCGCCGCCTCAGATAACTCCCTATCTTCCATTTTGAGCCCAAGGAGACAATGCCCTAAGATCCTCAAAATCGGTTGGAGAAGCTCCCATGGCAATGGAATCCTTCCACTATCTCTCTCAGATCTTCCTCCAATAGCAACATTCTCTTCCTCTCTCCACGAATCATCGCTCAAAGTCGGAATCACAGCCCGTGAAGATTGCTCCGTTTCTCCGTTTTGCCCCGCCCATTTCTCACACGATTCACAGAAATTAAGCTTAGATTCGCGTGGCATTTTCGAGATTTTGCTATAGTAAAGCTCCAACGCGACTCCGACGATCCTCGCGCGGCGCGTGGATCTAACCGTCCCGTGTGGATCTAACGTGGAGGAGATCACAGCGATGTTGAGGCACGTTGAGTTGTTGTTCCTTGTGAGACCTTTGGATTCATGGTAAATGCTTGGATATGAGAGATCTGGAATGTTGACGGTTATTGCTTGACCGGCACGTGAGGTTGTTTCGTGCGCGTAGAGAGCGAGTAAAACGGCTTCGAATCCGGCTTGTGGTTGACGGAGAGGGACACGAGAGAGGTAGAGACCAGCGATTAAAGGAACGAATCGGAGGACGAGAAGCTGAAGCGATGGTTCCGCGGATTGGAATGTGTCGTAGAGCCAACGGCAGAGGTTGTTATCTCCGGCGCCTGAATCGGGACGTAGGAGGAGAGAGGAGATCGCGGTGGAGACGGCTTCATCGTCGAGGAGGATGGTTATTGTGGAAGGGATGTTTGTGTTTGTGACGATCGTGGATAAGGATTGGATTGCTGTTTGACATTTTGTGTTGGATTCTGATTCGTTGTTGGTCACTGTGGTTTCTGAATCTCCGGTGATCGCCGGAGAAGGTGGTGAGTCATGGCTTGAGGAAGAATCAGACATTTTGGGGAAGATGATGATCGCTTCTGAGAGAGTAGAGGTGAAAAATATGGAAATTTTGAAAACTTTGAGAAAATTACGCAGCAAAAATAGAATCAAATAAAAGTAAACCAAATTATGGGCTTGATAGTTATGGGCTAGAAGCCCAAATTAAATTTGATCTTTATCCCGTGTATTTAGATGGGTCATTTCACACCGAAACTTTTCAAGTTATCTCATGAACGTGACCGTTTCAAAGACATCATGTGCATCCTCAATAGTCGCTTGTGTGTATCGGAGACAAAGGGGCTAACCCAAGTGATATGGTCGTTAGATTCTTCAGGCGGCAACAAGCCATGGAACAAATTATGTTCGATAGATCTCACAAAAACTCTTTCTTTGTCCACTTCCCTCTGGCGCCAATAGCATTATTGGACAAGAATAAGCTATTGCTTCAAGGTCATGGTTGCATGGAAGAACATGTGATATATGATCTCCATGCAAAATCTTACTCTTACTAGAAAAAGCGTATTTACAACTAAAAATCACTTATTGTGGAATTTTGAAAACTTTGAGAATATAACGCAGCAAAAATAGGATCAATCTTATATAATAAAACAAAGATATACATGTGTTGTAGCTGCTCATATCGTACGATCTGGACGCTTGATTTGTTTTTCGATCGGACGGTTAGTATAGCACCGTCCGGGGACCATAAAAAAAAAACAAATTGGCAATAATGTTTTTTTTTTTACATTGTTTGATGCTTGGTTGGTTTTGGACCTTTTGGTTCTCCATCTTCAAAATCTCATCAATCCGATTAGAGAAATTAGGGCAACGTAATTTTGGCGAAAATCCTCTCTCTGTTACGAATAGATTGTTTTTGATTACTAAAGGTACTAACTTTTCTCGATTCCGCTTGCTTGTTTTAGCTTTCATCTCTGTTTCTAGGGATTTATCGTTGTTCCTCTGTTTCGTTTTAGCTAACATTTACGAATCTCTTCGTTTTTCTTTGTTTATGATGTGTTGGTCTGATTGTTATCGATTTTTGGGGGTAAAAATTTGTATTTTGTTTAATCTGGTTTGGTTCTATTGATGAATCGTTTTTCTCGTTTATCTTCAAGCTTAGCTGGATTCGTCTCTGGTGCTGTAGATTTTCGAGATCCGGTCAGAGTCGTTCGTGAAAAGCTCCTTGTTTAAGTGTTACGGGCTACATCGGACGCTGACTGGCTTTTCATGGAATTTGAGTGCCAAGAGAGACTTGAAGCTGCGAACGATCAAAGAAGTGAGTCTGGTCTTTTGAATACCGATTTGAGAATAGGTAATGATGGGTCTGTTGAGATTCCAAATGTGAAGTTGTGTTGTCAGAAAAAGAAGGGAACTTTAGTGCCCAGTGGCTCGAAACAGTTACTCTCTGACAAGGATTTGTCTACTACCATTATTGATTTACCTCAGGCATTGATATCTGAGATTCTTAATTGCCTTGACCCAAAAGAGTTGGGTCTAGTGTCTTGTGTTTCAACTTATCTGCATAGGTTAGCATCTGAGCATCACGCTTGGAAGGAGTTCTATCGTGAGAGATGGGGACTCCCTGTAGTTTTCGGAGCTGCAAGTTCAGGGCTTTCTGATGAGAGATCATGGAAAGATCTGTTTGTTGAAAGGGAATTTAGGAGTAGGACCTTTTTAGGACGTTATAGTATTGATACTCTGTATGGTCACACTGAAGCAGTCCGGACTGTTTTTCTCTTAGCTTCTGCCAAGCTCGTTTTCACTTCTGGATATGATTCCATTGTTCGGATGTGGGACATGGAAGAAGGCTTGTCTATTGCGGCATCTAAACCTCTCGGTTGTACGATTAGGGCACTTGCTGCTGATACAAAGCTGTTGGTAGCTGGCGGTACTGATGGATTCATTCATTGCTGGAAATCACTGGATGGTCTCCGGAACCTGTTTGATCTCACAGGTTTTCAGAAAGAGAAGACTGAGTTTCGGCTATGGGGACATGAGGGTCCTATTACATCTCTTGCCCTGGACATGACAAGTATCTTTAGCGGTTCATGGGATATGTCTGTTCGTATATGGGATCGATCTTCAATGAAGTGTGTCAAAACCTTGAGGCATAGTGATTGGGTTTGGGGACTTGCACCTCATGAAACCACCCTCGCTAGCACGTCAGGTTCTGATGTATATATTTGGGACGTTAGCAGTGAGACTCCATTGGCGATCATCCCTGATGCTCATGAGGGTACCACTTACTCTTTGGCAAGAAGCCATACTGGGGATTTCCTGTTTACTGGTGGAGAAGATGGAGGGATTAAAATGTTTGAGATCAGAAGATACGGTAGTGAAACAAGCGTTGTACTTATATCTCAATGGATGCCTCACACTAGTCCTGTCTACTCTCTTTCTTTTGAGTTTCCTTGGCTTGTCTCAGCATCCGGTGACGGTAAACTCGCACTTATCGACGTTAGGAAACTGTTAAAAACTAACCGTTGTGCCTATTCCAAAAGGATTTCTTCGAGTACTGTGGAACCGCCACAACGAATGCTGCACGGGTTCGGGTCAAACTTGTTCTCTGTGGACGTGGGTTATGACCGTATAGTGTGTGGAGGTGAAGAAGGCACAGTCCGGATATGGAACTTCACACAAGCATTGGAGATAGAGCGAAGGACCCGAGCTCTGAAAGGAATGAGGCATGAGAATAGGATGAGACGAAGGAGAATGCAAATGGAGATGAACGCAAAGAATGGAAGGCCTGACCAATGCTCCATTGCTGCTCATAAGAACCCCATCAATGGAGAAAGGAACCGAGCCTGGCATAGTAAACGAAGAGCAAGCGGGAAGGCGAAGGCCTAAGCGATAAGATTGGATTTATCTTTAATACATTTAGTAAAGCAATTTTATAACCTTGACACATGTTGGCTTTAACTTTTAAGCTATCAGAGTTGGGTCTTTATGATTGGTGGAAAATGAGAAAATTGGCTTTTAGTTCATATATTTTGGAAGCTTTTAGTATGAAAAAATGCAAGAGATTCCTCGAAGGTTCACTAACTTCTAACTGAATTTCAAAATCTTACAATACAACAAACATAGTAATATTTTTCAAGTTCAAAAACAAGAAAACGAAAAATATAAACAAAAAAGGAAGTTCCAATTCTCTATTGGCTTTTCTTTGAAACTTGAAGAATTTGATATTTGATCGACCATGACAGAATAGCAAAGCCTCATGAGTCTTGGTTCTTTCGTTTGAATTCCCAGATCAATTCCTAGTTCTCTCGTTTGAATTCCTAGTCTCTTCGACTTCAATCTACCCACTAAATTCTATTGCAGTTAATCCACAACAAAAGCCAATAATTATCCACTTAATTAAAAAAGTAATGCATGCAATGTAAGTGAGAAATCAATGACTAGTGTACCCTCTCGAATTTCATGTACAAGAAAAACTCTTTGTCTTCCTTAGCGTAAAACATAAAAAGGCTTTAAGACTCTTTGCACTCACCGCACGCCTCTTCATCTCCTCTTACATAATCCTTTCTTTTACTATTTAAGGGTTATTCCTTATTCGGGGCCAAACACCTTAGGTACGTCAAAGCCAGAACCGAACTAAGGATCAACGACGCATAACATCTGGAGGCCGAGAAATGGATACGACTCTACCGCCTCCTCAACACATGGAACGTGAACCTTTGAAGAGCAAGAGTAGTCTTCTTCCAATGACTCGCCGTGGCAACGGTTCCAAAGGACAGAAGATTCTTCTGCTCACTAACCACTTCAGAGTCAACTTCAGAAAACCAAACAGTCATAATTTCTTCCATTACAGCGTGCGCTTTTTGTTTCCCTTCCTGTTCCTGTTTCCATGACTTGATTTGGAAAACATACTTTATAGTGTGCTTTGTCTCTTTGGATACAGGTTACTATCACATATGAAGATGGTAGTCCACTTTTAGCCAAAGGTTTTGGCAGAAAGATTCTTGAAAAAGTTCAACAGACTTGTCAAGCTGATTTGGGTTGCAAACATTTTGCTTATGATGGCGACAAGAATCTTTATACTGTTGGTCCTCTTCCTAGATCCAGTCTAGACTTCTCTGTTGTTCTTGAAACCGCGCCTTCTAGGAGAAACGCAGACAAAAGACTAAAGCTTCCTCACCAATCCAAGAAATTCAATGTTGCAATCCTTTTTGCGCCTCCAGAAATCCCAATGGAAGCTATTGCAAATGCTCTTCAAGGAAAGAAAACTAAACATCTTCTAGATGCTATCAGAGTGATGGACTGTATTTTGAGCCAAAATGCAGCTAGACAGTTAGTGAACCTTTTTTAGTTTTTTTTTCTTAGATATATTCTTGGATATTTGATGTTCTTGATGTTCATGTTGTGACACATTTCTATTTTGCGCAGAGGTTGCCTCCTAGTTCGGCAATCTTTCTTCCACAATGACGCAAAGTACTTTGCGAATATCGGTGAAGGTGTAGATTGTTGCAAAGGATTTCATTCAAGCTTCAGAACTACTCAGGGAGGCTTGTCCCTCAATATTGGTAATTTCTTTTCTTTTAACATATGTTTTTTCATGTGGTATTAAAAACATTCTTTGTAACATTTCAGTTTTAATTTCTTTCATCAGATGTTTCGACTGCTATGATAGTAAAACCTGGTCCTGTTGTTGATTTTCTTATTGCAAATCAAGGTGTGAACGATCCATTCTCTATTAACTGGAAAAAGGTATTTACAAGAATTTCAAATGGTGTTTTAGCATATCTTTGAGGTGAAGTACTTCATTTTCTGATTTTTTTTTTTGTTTCTCTCTCGTATAGGCTAAAAATACTCTGAAAAATCTTAGAGTTAAAGTCCTCCCTTCAAATCAAGAATACAAGATAACCGGACTAAGTGGACTACACTGCAAAGATCAAACGTATGTTGTGAGTTGATATTTATTTTAAGTTTTCTTGTTTTGCTTCTCGTTTATCTCTTTTTCTTGTGTGATTTAGGTTTACTTGGAAGAAAAGGAACCAAAACAGGGAATTTGAGGAGGTTGAGATTACAGTGTCCGATTACTTCACTAGGATCCGTGAAATCGAACTGCGTTACTCGGGTGGCTTACCTTGTATCAATGTTGGTAAGCCAAATCGTCCTACCTACTTTCCCATTGAGGTAATATTTGTTTTTTGTTTTGTTTTTCTTCCACATAATCTCATGTTTAATGGCTTATGATACTTATGATACTTTCCCATCTTTTGTTTTATAAAACATTTTGCAGCTCTGTGAGCTTGTATCTCTACAACGCTATACTAAAGCGCTAACCAAATTCCAGAGGAGTAACCTTATCAAAGAATCAAGGCAGAATCCACAACAAAGAATTGGTGTGTTAACCAGAGTAAGGACTTTAAATTTTCCATTTATCCTCTTTTTATTTGCATTTTTATGTATACTAAGTTCCATGTTTTGCAGGCTCTCAAGACTAGTAATTATAATGATGACCCAATGTTGCAAGAATGTGGTGTTAGGATTGGCTCTGACTTCACTCAAGTCGAAGGCCGCGTGTTACCAACACCAAAGGTGATTTTTCTTCCATTACATTTTTGGTTATGGAAGGTTTGATTTTATTATTATATATCTGTGGTCTCTTAATCCCTTATAAACAGCTTAAAGCTGGCAAAGAACAAGACATCTATCCTATTAATGGGAGTTGGAACTTCAAGAACAAGGTCCTTAACTATCCTCTGTCTTCTCAAACAAGTTTTGTTTTGAAAACTTGTGACACTGATCATCAAACTTTCATCTACAGACATTTTTTAAGCCAGCCACAGTTACTAGATGGGCTGTTGTGAACTTCTCTGCTCGCTGTGACCCGCAAAAGATTATTGATGATTTGACCAGATGTGGAAAGATGAAAGGAATTGTAAGCTTACTTTTCGTCATCAGGACCATTGGTTACTACAATAAAGAACACTAATAACAAAACCCTCTCTTGGTTTTTTTGTTTTGTTTTCATTACCAGAACGTAGATTCTCCATACCATGTCGTCTTTGAAGAAAATCCTCAGTTTAAGGATGCCACTGGTTCTGTAAGAGTTGATAAGATGTTTCAACATTTACAATCAATACTCGGCGAAGTTCCTCCAAAATTCCTTCTATGCATACTCGAAAAGAAAAACTCTGATGTTTATGGTAACACTAAGCACTTAACCTTTCCTGAATCATATAGTATACACCTTTTTTTTTTTTCTCATATGGAAAATTTTATCACTTAGGTCCTTGGAAAAAGAAAAATCTTGTTCAATGTGGAATTGTGAATGTATTGTTCCTCCTCAAAACTTAAATGATCAGTATCTCACAAATCTTCTACTAAAGATAAATGCCAAGGTGATGATCTCTTCTTGAATCAATCTTTGTAGTTTCTGATATAATAATCTTATAGTTAATCTCTGCCATTTCTGTATAGCTTGGTGGATTGAATTCAGTTTTGGATATGGAGCTGTCAGGAACAATGCCTCTGGTAATGAGAGTTCCTACCATCATTATTGGAATGGATGTATCTCATGGTTCTCCTGGACAGTCTGATCATATACCATCCATTGCCGCGGTAACATTGTTTTTTTTTTTCTTTTTCACTTTCTTGTGTTGTATTTTTATGTAAGCTACTGATATCTTTGGAATGCATAGGTTGTGAGCTCCAGAGAGTGGCCACTGATCTCAAAATACAGGGCTTGTGTGCGTACACAGTCGCCTAAAGTTGAAATGATCGATAGCCTCTTTAAACCCGTCTCTGACAAAGATGATCAAGGTATCATGAGGTAATACTATATATTACTGGACTATTTTGTAACTCGTATTAATTAGCCCTGCTTTTATGTAACAGTATATGATTTTTAAGATTCAATGATGTGTTTACAGAGAGCTCTTGCTTGACTTTCACTCAAGTTCTGGAAAGAAACCGAATCACATTATCATTTTCAGGTATGCATGTATAATTTTTAGGCATGCATGTAGTTTAATACAATTTTTCTAACTCTTAACTACACCAATACATGCAGGGATGGTGTCAGTGAATCTCAGTTTAACCAAGTTCTTAATATTGAACTGGATCAGATGATGCAAGTAAGGATTTTGGTTTTACCATTTTTAAGCTCTTAAATACTTAGCCTATGTTTGACCATTTTGGAGTTTAAGGTTTAACTTTTGTTACATTATTAGGCATGCAAGTTCTTGGATCAGAAGTAAGATCCCAAGTTTACACTGATCATAGCTCAGATAAACCACCACACGAAGTTCTTCCAAACCGAAAGCCCTAATAATGTTCTTCCAGGTAAACAGTTGCAGATATTTTTTTGTGTTTTGTTTGTTTGTTAGTGTTGTTGAAATGACTTGAAACCTGTTCTCTATTTACCCGCAGGAACAATAATTGACAGCAACATCTGTCACCAACACAACAACGATTTCTATCTTTGTGCTCATGCTGGAAAGATTGTAAGTGATAAGTATATATATTATTATGCTCGAATCCTTTATGAATCGAACAAAAACTTAAAAACACTTTTCGATGTGTTAGGGAACTACAAGGCCAACACATTACCATGTGCTCTACGACGAGATTGGATTTGACACAGATCAACTCCAAGAACTTGTGCATTCACTATCCTATGTGTAAGCAGCACATCACTTCAAACTTTTTTTTACCTGATACATTAAATCTCTGTATTGAATTTAGCCATTAATCTCTTAATTCTTTGCTTTATTACTTGTAGCTACCAGCGGAGCACAACTGCCATCTCTCTTGGTAATTCTTTTGGCATTTGATATCTCAGCTTTATGTGTAGAATTTGAAAAATTGACACAACTTGATTATTATGCAGTTGCGCCGATATGTTATGCTCATTTGGCGGCTGCACAGATGGCAACTGCAATGAAGTTTGAGGACATGTCTGAGACTTCATCGAGCCACGGCGGGATCACCACAGCTGGAGCAGTCCCTGTGCCTCCCATGCCGAAGCTGAACACCAACGTTGCTAGTTCAATGTTCTTTTGCTGAAAGAACAAAAATAAGCACAAGTGACTTGGCTTTTCTTCTAATGAACAAACCAAATAACAAGATTGTTTCTCTCGCTTTCATGACTTTTCGTTTATTCTCTATTTTATTGTTGATTGCTGTTTTCGATTCTTATTGAATCGCAAACTTAAGACATAATCAGTTGCATTTTATTACTACGATTGATATAAGTTGTTTCTTGTTACATGAACCTGAGTGAAGTTTTTTTTTTTCACAAGAGAAATTTTGTATTAAACATATCCAACTCATACAAGGCCTAAGAAAAGCCTATTCAAAATGCAAGATTACAGAAATTATTTAGACCCAACAAGGCCCAAAGAGATTTCCTACAGAAGAAGAAACTGGAATTTGTCTCTATCTCAGATCACGTGTCGTCAATAGGAGAAAGACCTATACGTGTGAGATGAGAAGCCTAAAAGTGAACCGACTTCTTCCTTTGTCGTCCGAGCACCGATTCCGGTGAAGAAGGAATCACAACCGATAACAATCGACATAGATTCTTCTGATTTTTCGCCGGTATAAAGTAATCGAAACTCCAATTAAACCAACAGCTTAAGGCAATGATAATAAGCGAAGGAATCAACTTCTTTTCTTCATCTTAAAACTCAAATCTCTGTAAATATTCCTGCAAATTGAATCTCAAAAGAGAGTGGATTGGATAAGAAGCAATAGAAATCGAGATTGCTATCACTATTATCACCAACACATCTCAATGAGAATTATTAAAAGTAAAACAGAAACAAATAAACCGGATCTAACACCGGTACATAACTGGCCAAAACCACCGGAAAGATGACGGTGGAATGACCAGAGACAAAAGCGGACACCATCGCATAGAAAGCCGAAAACATGCCGCATACAAGAGGAGCCAGCCAAACGGTGCTACGGAGCCATCGTTGCCGGAGAGAAAACTGGCCGACGTTGCTGAGGGAGCCAACACCGCCAGTGAAAAGCCAACCAACCTCCTCTATAATAGCCGGAGGCTGTTGGACTGAAGCTGGTTTAACAACCAGATGGCTTTGCCGGATTCACCGGATGGCGGAAGAAAAACTAAGCCCTTCTCTCTCTAGAAGATTTGAGAGAGATAAGAGAGAGAAGGCTTTTTAAGATATGCTAATACTTTTTTAACCCGAGTGAAGTTATAACCCAATGTCATAAAGAACATTTCTTGTAGTAACAGGCTCGAAATTGCCATAAAATCAACTCACTCGATGGAAAAATATGCATCTGTTTGATATGTACACTGGTATACTTCTGGATCCGTAAAAATCAAAATGTTTTAGAGTAAAAGAAACAACCACATGTTCTGGGATTTAAAATACATAAACACGAAAAGAAGAATAATCCAAAGCTGTTACTGAAGTGATAAGTGAAAGAGTTTACCTATCATAGAGTTAGGACTTGGGATCATATATTTTTTTTTGAATACAGAAAAAAACAGCTATTTACCCTCTCTATGGCTACTATTAACCTGAGGAAATGATGCATATTTTGAGGCTCTAGGTGGTTCGTTGTCTAACATGTCGGCTGGTGGTATCGCCCCCGCCGTCAGAAAGTTGGGCCCACACGCTCTGAGACTTTGCTCCTCCAGTACTGTTACTACCTTCCTCGTGACCAGCCACCGCCTTCAGAAGCTCGGACTGGAGGGTCACACATTCATCCTTCATCTGTTGGTAAGCGTCTGTCTCCAGGACAGCTGCAATATCCAAGGCCACACCAAATCAAATACAAGAGAAGATCCAATAGTTCTATGGAGACCATCATACACTTTAATGGCCTAGCGTATGATATTAAAACATTGTTTTAAAAATGCAATGTAGAAGCATACCTGCTAGGTTCTCGGCAGTAAACTTAAGGCAAACGCCTTTTAGTTCCTTAGCATTATATCTGTCAGCCAACGCTAAGATCTTCGCGACGGATTTGACTGATACGCCTTTGCAGATGTGGGATTCACACAACAACCTGAGCCTAATCAGGTCGTACTTGTCGGCTGCTGCTAAAACTTTTACAATCAATGTTTCGTATATTTCTGACAGCTTTAAGCGCTCAAATGTATGAGCTGTTGCAGGCTCCACATCTTCCGGAAGAGAATCTTTGTACATGAATTGTAGCAAAGCCTGGATGGAACAGAGCATTAATACAAGCACGATCTAAACTAACAGAAATAACTAAAGAATAACCACCAATGATCAATGATGTACCTTAAAAACCTTAGGTTCCAAATCGTTAATAGTAACCTCTGTATTGTTTGCTTCAAACTCACTGAAAAACTTAGACTTGAAAAATGGAGATCGAGCAGCCAGTACTAGTTTATGAGCTAGAAACTTCTCGCCAGCAATGTTAAAAGTTATATCAGAACCTTCCATGCTATCCAGTAGAACTCCAAAATGTGATCCAAGTTCTGAATCAGGGACGTGAACAGAGTGTAACTGTGGGCAGAGTATTTCTGAAACCACAACTCCAACCGTACAATTGATTATCAAGCAATCGTCTTTCAGGTAGTCAGATGTCTCAAGAATGGAACGTCTGAAGAAACGCTTGTATCCCCTAATCAAACCACAAAGAAGAAAAGGGTATAAGAGGACCTTGATTAACCAGAACTTAAGCAAAAGATATATGTAAAGAGAAGATCAAATATATCTCTTTCAAGAAGGATCAAAGTAAATTGGAAGAAATAAAGACACAGCTTCTCCACTTAAATCAAGATTTTTTTTCCCAATTAAGACTTAAGCTAAGGCTCTGTCTGGATACACTCAGAAAATTCAGTTAGCTAAACACCTTAGAAAATATAGATTTTCCCATTCAATTTTTTTTGGCGTCATGAACATTAAACCACCCACATCACTCATTAGTCAGAGGAATGTGTTACTACACTGACTATGAGTAGCTGAATTCTTCAATTTTCATGCTTTACACCACCAATATGAAAAATCATGCAGTACAAACACAGTTCAAATTTACATTTCTCTTAGAAATTCACAAGTGTTCGATACACCTATCAGCTATGGCTGTCACTTCCAAGTAAGCCCAGGATTCATCAATAGAGAAACTGAACTCTGAACAAAATCTCTCTGACAGTACCCTAATAAGATTACCATGATGTATCTTCTAATTCATGTGATCATTTTCACAGTTTCTCATCTTCAGTTTACCTCACAGCTAGTAAACAGATATCTCTACCATAAAAGCTAGATGAGGGAATCCACGATCACGTGTCAGATCAAGCTCAAGGCTAATGCATATAGAAAGTACTGAAAACCCTAATCAAAAGTAGTTCTTCCTCACAGGAAATGATCAAACATGCATCAATTTAGAAAGCTAATGAAACCCAATGCGAACCCTAACCCTACAAACGAACTAATTGAAATCAAGAAAAACTAAAATTATGAGCAGTGAGCTGAAAAAACTTACCACATGCTTCCTCTGTATTTGAGTGTATAAGGGCCACCATCGAGTGACCGCTCAAAATGGCTATGAACCTTATGTTTCCCCTTTCCACTTTGGTCAACAAGAGCTAGCTCGAAAAGCGCCCTAACTTCGGTTCCTTCACTGGCCAATGCGATAAAAACAGAGACGTACGACGAATTATCCTCCGGATTCTTACCGTCCGGGTAGAAGAAGATCCCCCACTGATAACCTCCGACGGAGAAATTATCACTCGCTATGTGCTTCCCTATACCCATCCCTTTCGCTAAGCTGTATCCTTGAATCACGAATTGATGCGACCCGTTCACCGTCTGCGTCACTGATTTCGAGCTCGTCGGAGATAAAACCCGATCCGGATTCGATCCCTGAATCACTGATTCTGACATCTCCGTTTGAAATTCGCTGCTAATCTAAATGGTATCTAATTGATAGGTTATGCAGAAAAAGAAGAAGAAAGAAGTCAAAATTGGCAAAGTGTTGTTGAGTTAAAGGAAACAGGGAGACACCTCTATCTGAGACAGAGGCTTTAGCTAGTATCAAATAATCTTAGTACTATGTCACAAACCATATATTCAAGTGGAGAAAACATCATCCTTCCTCATTGGATCAAAGTTAGTCATTTGCAGCGTTAAGTCTGTTGTGATGGTCTTCGTGTCTCATATTTATTTATTTCCAAATGCGGCTACTCAACTGCAGATGGTTCAGAAAAACACCATCCCGAGTGACCAAAATCGTGAGCGACCATATGTTGTCGCCGGAGATAGCGTAAACATGATAGTAAAAACTTCAAGTTTGGCTCCCTATTATGTTTTCAAGTCATGTTTTCATACCCTTCATGGAACAGTCCATACTCGTGGAGTTCTAGCTATTGACAAGTCTATGGAGAAATATATAGTTGGTAAGGCTGATGACTGTGTTAGTGATGTTGCAATTTGTCAAGTTAACCCCATTGATGAAAATGAGTTTGTGGGTTTTATCGAGTATAGTGAATTGCTACTAGGAAGTATGTTCTAGTTCCTGATTCTTGAGAACAGAGCTAGGCTATATCTTCTCAAGACACACCTTAAGCAAGCTGAAAAGTCAATGAAGACATCTTGTGTTCTAGTGGAAACGGCTTTCAGTGGAGCTAAGGTTGGGTGGAAACAAGAGGTTATGATGTTGGAACTTCAACTTAAGAGTGTGGAAAATATGTGGGAATGGGCTTATGATGAAGGCAAGAATAAGCCAAGGAATGATGTTGATTATACTCTAATCTTCTTTGTGATTTGATTAAAAACCAGTACATGATAATCATATCTATCTGTATATACCGACCTATCATTCTCCAACTCTAGTTGTATCTCCCCGTAGACCGATGCTATAATTTCTGAGCACTGCTTCTCAGCTGCAGATTTCAGTTTCTTCTCAAATTTCAGCAAAGACACAATGAACAATGCAACAGCCTTGAGATGTGGAAGATAATCAGCTTAAGCCAAAAACGAAGATTTAAAGTAAATGAATGTCATACTACTATACTAGTAATATCAATAACAATAAGAGACCTTCCAAAGCCTTCCTCTTCATCCATCTGGAAAGACTGAGTACTATATATCCCTGCTCAATTCAATAGAAAAATGAGAGTGCAGTATAAAAAAAACCACAACGACGCCGTACAAACGATCAGTATACCTTTGGAAATCAATGAGGCAGGACTTAACACAAGACGTCTAATGCCCTTAAGATTAGCTGTGGCAGCTTCTCTTTCTTCGAGACCTAAATCTAAAGATCAAGAAAATAAGCAAAACATGGATTCTATTAAGAAGCAACTAGGATCTAGAGGGAACAAAAAATGTGAGGCATACTGTTGTAATAAACCAACATATGTTAATCACCTATGAGTTTCTCATTAGACAACGGATCTGTATCTTCATTTGAAAAATCTCTTGTCTTCCCCGAGAAGTCCTGAAAAAATAAATGTTTGACACATGTCAAAGATGAGTATATGTAGATAAGGCAGCTTGAGATTAGTGATTAGTGATTAGCTACCGAAATATAGCAGAACATATGACAACACATACCAAGTAAACTAAAGGACATCTAGTTACATACGTATATGGATTGCGTGACAACATATACGAAGTATATGGTATCATGTCATCAATATCATAAACATATAATCTCAGGTTAAAACATATATCATAAATAACTGATCGACTAACTCCGGCGTTAGCAAACAAAATATTCAAAACTAACTTTTAATATTAAAAACATTATTTTTATTTGATACTGTATAAGAAAATAAAACACATTTTATATCCAATATAAATATATTTTGTATATAGATTTAATAAATTAATTCTTACAATATAGTTAGTTTTTTTCAATTTCAAAACTAAATTAAGAGAATAAACATTTTTTAAGATATGAACTATTCATTAATATTAATAGTTAGTTTTTTTAAGAAGTTAATTTTTTTAATTGTTACATATTTTTAATCAATAGTTAGTTTTTTTCTTATATTATCAATTAAAATTATTAACTTTTTAATTTAAACTAAAAAGTTATATACTCAGTTTTTTCATATTACTTTCATATGAAATTCATATAGTCATGTGTATTGAGTATAATTGTAATAATTTATTTTTTAATAAAAATAAAAAGTTAATTTTTTTAATTGATAATACAAAAAAAAATTCCGTTCCCTTACTTAATTGTTGCTAATAAAAATTTTCTGGTTTTAATTTTAAATTTTTATATCTAAAAGTTTTAAATCATTTTTTTTATATTTTTAGTTTAGTTTTGAAATTGAAAAGCTAATTATTATAAGAATCAATGTATTAAATATATATGT
>Ga0041059_1002064_pt1 | contig 15399 bp, 8 predicted proteins | sample AraColnosormetaG_FD_56232 | JGI IMG/M metagenome (GOLD analysis project Ga0041059, IMG submission 56232) | Arabidopsis roots microbial communities from North Carolina, USA - Col MF nosort | ecosystem: Host-associated > Plants > Roots > Unclassified | place: USA: North Carolina | collected 2013-09-02
ACAAAAAGGAATTTCTTGTTCTTGAAAAAAAAAAAAAAAAGGAACTTCTTGTTTAGTTTCATAAGACTTTTCAAGTAGATTTGGTTGTCCCCTCTTCTTAGATTTTCTTTAGATGCTAACGTAGGACACATGTCTCCGACCAATTTAGCTTAATAATGTTTTCAAGTTTATTTGTCCGACGAAAAAAATGATCTGTCTGTTTATGTATGTACACAATGTCCTAATCATCGCAAATTGTATTATAGATTACCTGTATTTAGCCATATATTTGTTCGAAAGTTATAATTAATTAACGAACATGGTAGTTTAAGTTGAGGTTCTTTTACATTACTCGAGGTCTCTATATACTAATCATGGGATTTTGAATGCATTGCATGTGACTGTTTGTGATTAAGGGCATATTACTATATCTTATTTATAGACTTATTTGAAATAAGAAGAATTGGAGTAATTCATACTTCGGCAAAAATATTTAACAAACAAGAAACAAATTTCATTATGAAAATGTAACTAATGTGGAACAAAATCCAAGGAAATTGGAATTTGCAAGTGGAAATGAATCATCATTCATAAACAAAATGAATCATCATTTAAATGGTTCACTTGAGGTGCCATCTGAGCTAAGATGGTAGAGTAAGAGCTAATTTGAGATCTTTGTGGAGAGAAGCGAGAGAAATTGATGTGTGAGAGAGAACACGATTAATGGACTTAGTTTTGGATCAATATTTGGAAAAATGTCAAAAAGAATTGTGAATTTTTAAATTTGGACGAAAAAATGAACTTGTGAAATGTCATTTAAATTACGAAATTTTGTTTGGTTTTTGAATAAAATGGTCAAATTTTGTTGACTAGGCCATTTTGGTCTGCTAACAGAAAAATAACGACATGCCCTGACCATTTTTTTCAGAAATCAAATAAAATTTTGTGATTTAAATAACATTTCACAAGTTTATGTTTTTTTCGTCCTAAATTTAAAAGTTCGTGATTTCTTTTGACATTTTTTCCAATCGATATTGGACAATGTTTTAGTTTGAGAATGGGAACATTATCTACAAGACTACAATTCCATTTTATTATTATCTCAATAAGTGGCTTTGTCTATCCAATTTGGTTCTCGTTTATTTATTTACAGGGCTACATATGAGTTTCATAAAGCCCGTAATGTATAGGCCTATGTAAATTTTCAAGCCCATAAGCTACATTCTCTATTTTTTATTTTGTCGTAAATTAGATCGAAAATTATAAAAACATTACGATTTTTTTTTTGTTTAGAGATTGTATTCGAATTCGAAGGTGATGTATATGTGGAGAAAAAAAAGAAAAATAATATTTATTTGAGAGATTTTTGACCCAAAACTCTACCGATATACACATATACATTTCGAAGGTTAAAACAATATACTGCAAAAATCCAAAAAATCTTAGTGAAAGAAAACAACCCAAAAATGTAAAATTAGGTTTTTGGCTTACAACATTTACATCATCACAAGACCAAATAAAAACTTAATTATATAAATCTCATTCACTACACTCTTCAACGTCTTAAACTCTTACAAGTTAGAACTTAGAACCATTCTCTATGGAAATACCTCCATCACCTCCGCCGGAGACGGCGGCCTACACATTAACCACCTCTTCAATCTCCTACACCATACCAAAAACCTCTCTCTCCCTCCTCCGCTTCCCGGCGACTGAGCCACCCTCCTTTATCCTCCGCAACATCACTCTCACCGCTCATCCAACCGAGATCCTCGCCGTCGTTGGCCCTTCCGGCGCCGGAAAATCAACTCTCCTTGACATTCTCGCCTCTAAAACCTCCCCAACTTCCGGTTCAATCCTCCTTAACTCCATTCCCATTAACCCTTCCTCTTATCGAAAAATCTCCTCTTACGTTCCCCAACATGACTCTTTCTTCCCTCTCCTCACCGTCTCCGAGACCTTCTCCTTCGCTGCTTGTCTCTTGCTCCCAAACCCATCAATAGTTTCTGAAACCGTAACCTCTCTTCTATCAGAGCTTAACCTAACACATCTTTCCCACACAAGACTCGCTCAAGGCTTATCCGGTGGCGAAAGAAGAAGAGTCTCGATAGGGTTAAGCCTCCTTCACGACCCTTGCTTTCTTCTCCTCGATGAACCCACTTCGGGTTTAGACAGTAAATCCGCTTTTGACGTCATTCACATCCTCAAATCCATCGCTGTGTCAAGACAACGGACCGTGATATTGTCCATTCACCAGCCTAGCTTCAAGATTCTGTCTATCATCGATCGGTTGTTACTTCTTTCAAAAGGAACTGTTGTGTACCACGGAAGACTTGACTCCCTCGAAGGTTTCTTGCTCTTCAAGGGATTTACCGTCCCTCCGCAGCTCAATTCCCTTGAATATGCAATGGAAATACTTCAAGAACTACGAGAATCCGACGGAAACACCGATGCTACTGCTCTCCCTTCAATCGAAAACCGGAAACAGAGAGAAAAACAGAGTATTGTTCGATATAGAAAATCAAGAATCACCGAGATAAGCCTTCTCGCGAGAAGATTCTGGAAGATCATTTACCGGACAAGGCAACTACTTCTAACCAATGCATTAGAAGCCCTTGTAGTTGGTCTTGTCCTAGGAACTATCTACATCAACATCGGAATCGGCAAAGCAGGAATTGAGAAAAGATTCGGTATGTTCGCCTTCACGCTCACTTTTCTCCTCTCTTCAACAACCGAAACCCTCCCGATCTTCATCAACGAGCGTCCAATTCTTCTCAGGGAGACTTCGAGTGGTATTTACAGACTCTCCTCTCACATTCTCGCAAATACACTCGTATTCTTGCCGTACTTGTTCGTTATCTCAATCATTTACTCTGTTTCGGTCTATTTCCTCATTGGTCTCTGCCCCACATGGCAAGCTTTTGGGTACTTCGTTCTCGTGATATGGATCATTCTCCTAATGGCGAACTCTTTTGTTCTCTTCTTGAGCTCTCTTGCCCCAAATTACATTACGGGAACCTCTCTTGTGACAATTCTTCTAGCGGCTTTCTTCTTGTTTTCCGGTTACTTCATTTCCAAGGAAAGTCTTCCCAAGTACTGGCTTTTCATGTACTTCTTCTCAATGTATAAGTATGCATTGGATGCACTTCTGATAAACGAGTACTCGTGCTTAGCCTCCAAGTGTTTGGTCTGGTTGGAGGAAGCTCAAACAAAGATCTGCATGGTTACTGGAGGTGACGTGTTGAAGAAGAAAGGACTTCATGAGAAACAGAGGTGGTTTAATGTTTATGTTTTGTTAGGGTTTTTCGTACTTTATCGTGTGTTGTGTTTTCTTGCTCTCCTTAGAAGAGTTTCTGGTTCAAAGAGGTAAGTTTTTTTTTTTTTTACATTTGTTTCTCACACTGATCAATCTATGTTAACTTAACAAAATATCTCCGGATCGATCATTGATGTGTTGGAACTGTTATAAAGTCTTTCGTAGACATTCGAATTCGGGATCAATTATTCAACTTATATATTCCTTTCTTTCTTTTTCACGTTTCAATGTTAACTAGGTGTTTGCTATGTAGAGACATGTCACTTTCGAAAAATGAGAGGTTAAATTCAACGTTTTGTAGACCTAGCCTGTCGATTGCACTATTTTTCAAAATAGTTTATAAGAAAAATCTTGACATCTAGTTTCACTCAGTTATGTATGTACATCACATTATGGACCCATAAAAGTTAAAACTTTGCTATAGAAAGGGGAAAAACGTCAATAATATGATGTGGACACGATTACTTCTCTCTCTATCACAAGAAACCGGAATAAGTACCATCAGTCCATAGATTGATCCACCAACACTTGTTTAAATATAATTCTAATGACTGTATTTATATGGATATTGAATATTATGGGCTAGTTAGTTACTCGTTTATAAACTAAGTAACCAAAAGAAATAGTATATAGAGCACTCAAATCAAATCATTTTGAACTCAGGCTAAGATTTAGGTGGGGACAAGGTAGACACATAGATGGCATAGAAGAGTCGCTTTGGTTAACTTGTAGCTTGGAGACAAACCTTGGTCTTCACGGGTCTCCATCTTCTTCTCTTAACAAAAGAAAAAAACATAAAATTCCATTGCTATTCAAATTTCACGATCAAGATGAAGAATTTTTGATAAAACATGTAGCAAAGTGGTTTGAACTAATTCCTATTATAAACTAGTATACAAGAGAGTTGCATACGATAAATGAAAAATGGATCGGAAGAATATTTGTGATGTATAATCTCTGTCTTTCAATAATCTTGTGCTAAGAAAATTTTAGTTATAAATTTCTAAACTACTTCGTACAATTTGTATTCATGTCAAGTGTTTATTTTTTCTATTCTATGGACATTAGACAACCACAAATCGTGAATTATTGATAGTTGACTTTTCCACGTAAGTTTGTTTTTCTGTAAGAAAATTATGATATTTCAAAAGTAAAGATTTTTCATTTTGGTCACGTTGCCACTTGCCATCCCAAAATGTAATGCTGCTTTTTTCTTGTTTGTTTCCTTGAAGTTTAGTCCCAAGTGGAAGAACAGTCATGAGTACAATGTACATGCAACCATTGACACACACACACACACATACACATGCATATATAAAATATCAGATTTTGTTCACGGACTTGTTCTTTGTCTACTCACCCGTGACTGCCTTTTCTCTGAATACCATTGTTACCAAACAATTGTTTTTGTCGTTATTGTTTGATTTCCGTTAACGAGTTTTGAATACCTTACTAGGTCAACCAAAAAAAGAAAACATAATTTCAGGATTACTAAAAACATAATTTCAGACTTTCGTATCCAAAATAATGCGATTGCTAGTGACATCATGCAACTTTGGTTTTCCCTAAACTGAAACTTGGAAGTCCTCTACTATATTTTGATTTTGCATTGACTATCCATCTTCTTCCTATAAACGGACTCTTGTCTTGTGGGCTTATATTCTATTTGTAGGGGTTTTAAACTCTAGAATGGGCTTTTGTCAAATATTGATGAACTTACTTTATTATTATTAATGATTCAAATTTTTATCAAACAAAATTTTCTTCTCTATTACTTACTTTTGAAAATTATGAATATGAATTCTGTGTTTACTCTGGACATAAAATGTGAAAAAAAATTGTAACCAAACCAAAAGCTAGCCAATAGTACACCATATTACATAAAAAAAATATAAATTTATCTTTTGTTGTATGTTTTAAGTTCTTGTAACAAAAAAGTATGATAAATAAAGATTTCAGTCGCACAACAAAAAAAAGTTTTTAACAATTAGAACGTAGAAGTTGTGTGATAATTTGTTGGCTAATAGTGTTGCAATATTTTATTTGTTGTTAGTTGACTTGTTACAATTACAACATGTTTCATATTTATTTGAGTACAGTACTTAGGGCTTTGCTTCCCTCCAACTAAATCGTGTTTGAGATCAAATCTCAACAGCAATGTGAACATTAAACTTTCGATCTTTTATCGTCTTCAAAAGTTTGATGCAAAAGAAATGACGAGCAAAGTAGTAGCAGCAGCAGCTTCTGCATTTCTCTCTCGCACTAACGAATTGGGTAATCTTCAAAAATCATGTATTCGGATTCTCTCCTTCTGCGAATCGAATTCATCACGTATTGGTTTACACATCCACTGCCCAGTAATAAAGTTTGGTCTTTTAGAGAATCTCGACTTATGCAACAATCTTTTGAGTCTTTACTTAAAAACCGATGGTATATGGAATGCACGTAAACTGTTCGATGAAATGTCTCACAGAACTGTTTTCGCATGGACAGTTATGATCTCTGCTTTTACCAAGAGCCAAGAGTTTGCATCAGCGCTTTCGTTGTTTGAGGAAATGATGGCTTCGGGAACACACCCGAACGAATTCACTTTTTCCTCGGTGGTAAGATCTTGTGCTGGTTTAAGAGATATTAGTTACGGAGGTCGAGTTCATGGCTCTGTTATAAAGACTGGGTTTGAGGGAAACTCAGTTGTTGGAAGCAGCTTGAGTGATTTGTATTCTAAGTGTGGGCAGTTTAAGGAAGCTTGTGAGCTATTTAGTTCTCTTCAGAACGCGGATACTATCTCGTGGACGATGATGATATCTTCTTTAGTGGGAGCTCGTAAATGGAGAGAAGCGTTGCAGTTTTACTCTGAGATGGTTAAAGCTGGTGTTCCTCCTAACGAGTTCACATTTGTTAAGCTTTTAGGTGCCTCTTCCTTTCTCGGTTTGGAGTTTGGTAAAACGATTCATAGCAACATAATTGTCAGGGGAATTCCGCTGAATGTGGTATTGAAGACATCTCTCGTTGATTTCTACTCGCAGTTTTCTAAAATGGAGGATGCTGTGAGGGTGTTGAATTCGAGTGGAGAACAAGACGTGTTTCTTTGGACGTCTGTGGTATCAGGGTTTGTAAGGAACTTGAGAGCCAAGGAAGCTGTTGGCACGTTTCTTGAGATGCGAAGTTTGGGTTTGCAACCAAATAACTTCACATACTCTGCAATCTTGAGCTTGTGTTCTGCTGTTCGTTCGCTGGATTTTGGGAAACAGATTCACTCACAGACAATTAAGGTTGGCTTCGAGGATAGCACTGATGTTGGAAATGCACTTGTAGATATGTATATGAAGTGCTCGGCATCAGAAGTAGAAGCTTCGAGAGTCTTTGGAGCAATGGTTTCACCAAACGTCGTCTCTTGGACAACGTTAATCTTAGGTCTTGTTGATCACGGGTTCGTGCAAGATTGTTTTGGACTGCTGATGGAGATGGTAAAACGAGAGGTAGAACCCAATGTTGTTACCCTATCCGGTGTTCTCCGAGCCTGTAGCAAATTGAGACATGTAAGGCGGGTATTAGAGATTCATGCATATCTACTCAGAAGACACGTAGATGGTGAAATGGTAGTAGGGAATTCACTTGTCGATGCATATGCCAGCTCGAGGAAGGTGGATTATGCCTGGAATGTGATTAGGTCGATGAAAAGGAGGGATAATATCACATACACGAGCTTGGTAACAAGGTTTAATGAGTTGGGCAAGCATGAAATGGCACTGAGTGTCATCAATTATATGTATGGTGATGGAATCAGAATGGATCAGTTAAGCTTACCCGGGTTTATCTCAGCTTCAGCCAACTTGGGCGCTCTTGAAACTGGGAAACATCTTCATTGTTACTCCGTGAAATCCGGGTTTTCTGGTGCGGCTTCGGTTTTAAATAGTCTCGTTGACATGTATAGTAAATGTGGTAGCTTGGAAGATGCAAAGAAAGTTTTTGAAGAAATAGCTACGCCTGATGTGGTTTCTTGGAACGGGTTGGTATCTGGTTTGGCATCAAACGGTTTTATTTCATCTGCTCTATCTGCATTTGAGGAGATGAGGATGAAAGAAACCGAGCCCGATTCAGTAACGTTCCTGATATTGCTCTCTGCTTGTAGTAATGGAAGATTGACTGACTTGGGCCTTGAGTATTTCCAAGTAATGAAAAAGATTTATAACATTGAGCCACAGGTAGAGCACTATGTTCATCTAGTTGGTATCTTAGGTCGTGCTGGACGGCTAGAGGAAGCAACAGGAGTTGTAGAGACAATGCATTTAAAACCAAATGCTATGATCTTCAAAACGTTGTTGAGAGCTTGTAGATACCGTGGAAATCTGTCTTTAGGAGAAGATATGGCTAACAAAGGCTTAGCACTTGCACCATCTGATCCAGCCTTGTACATTCTTTTGGCTGACCTATACGACGAATCTGGAAAACCAGAGTTAGCTCAAAAGACTCGAAATTTGATGACTGAGAAGCGCTTGAGTAAAAAGCTAGGCAAGAGCACTGTGGAGGTTCAAGGAAAAGTTCACAGCTTTGTCAGTGAGGATGTTACTAGAGTGGATAAAACGAATGGGATTTACGCAGAGATAGAATCGATAAAGGAAGAGATCAAAAGGTTTGGTTCACCATACAGAGGTAATGAAAACGCAAGCTTTCACAGTGCAAAACAAGCTGTTGTGTATGGTTTTATCTATGCGTCACCAGAAGCCCCGGTTCATGTTGTTAAGAACAAAATTCTGTGTAAGGACTGCCATGAGTTCGTGTCCATCTTGACTCGGTTAGTCGATAAGAAAATAACTGTAAGAGATGGGAATCAGGTTCATATCTTTAAGAATGGCGAATGTTCTTGCAAAAGGGAAGAAACATCATTTGTTTAATAAGAGTGATAAAACATTTGTGAACAGACATTGTTATCGTTATGAAAATTATTAAGCAATTTATTCAGAGGCTTGACCACTGATTCGGAAACAACTCTAGCCAAAAAAGCAACAAGCACACAATATGTAAAAACTGGAAGTTACTCCTTCAACTGCGGATCGCTGGGTGTAGCAGCTGGGATCTCTGTTTTAGACTCTGCAATTAGACCTTCAAGCGTTTTATAGAACTGCTCAGGAAGAGGACCAGGTCGGTGCTGAGGAACATGCTTTGGAATCGGCGCATCATTCTCAATCACTTCACACTCGTAATCATCTGGTACACCCCAAGGATCCCACTCTGCATATGCAAAAAGAACAAATTACAACTCCATGGTGAAGAACATGTTGTAAATGACAAAATCAGAACAAATAAGCCATCATTCTAAAACCATTGGAAGTATATTGCAACCAAAGAATGTGATAAGTCTCAAACAATAGCTACTTGTAACCTCGCTCACATGATTATGAAGATTCAAAAGAGAGTACAAGCAATAACACTAATGTACAAATAACTACAAAGCAAGAAGATGACCACACACCTACATTGAAAGCAAAAGCCGTTCCAAACTAAAGTGAACTATGCAACCATTCACTCATAGCCAAAGTTAGCAAATTATATAAAAACCTAAACTTTTGCATTCCCTTACTTGTATATCAGTTTTCAACACACACTTAAACTCAATAGCCCAATAAAAGGGTCACCTTTGCAATGCTCAGTGTTCAGATTTTGCAACCTAACAATCCACAAAGCCTCAGGATTCAGATTCTCAATTACAAAACCCATTTCTCAATTTGAGTGATTATCGCAACAAATCAATCTATATTCCAATTGTTCTCAATCTATATAGGCAACGAGAGTACGAACCAATCATTTTCCCAATGAGTGTGAGCTCATCGCGAGCCTCTTCGATAAGCTCTTCGACTTGACCACAACCAAGCCGCTTCTCAATCATCTCCCAATCTTCTTCTTCCTTGCACACATTGAGACGTTGGCGCGTGAATGATTCCACCGCTTTACGGTACCCTTCATCCTCCGGCACAGCTTGGATCTCCTTTAGGGTTTTGCTGTAGAGATCGATCAGCACCGCTCTCGCGTTGGGAACAACGTCAAGCCCGACGATCCCCGTCGTCTGCTTCACTTTAGCCAATAATGGCCGTCCGATTGCCCGTAGAAACATCTCAACCGTTGGATCGCTCTCTCCCTCTCCTTGACTCCGGCGCAATCTCAGAAATGTTGTTTGTAGTTGTTTACAGTGTCAACTTTCACTTGTCAGATGGAGAAAGCGAAAGAAACTATGGGCCGAAATTGAATTTAATGGGCCTAATTATAAAATAATGGGCCTTATTAGTAATTGATAGGAGTTTGTTGCTTAGCATTAATGTGATTGACATATGATGGATCTTGATTTTTAAGCATAATTATTACTTAATTCTATCTTTTTTTACTTCTTATTAATTTTAATTCAATTGTAATTTATTTATCTATTAAAATATCTTTTTTTTTGTGAGTCGGGACCATTAGAAAATATGGCCAACTCTTACGTTGGATATTTTTTTTTTCTAAAAAAGAAACACTTTTTTTCCTCGATTTGTTTTGATATTTTTGGTACATTAAATGCTTGTTCACTAAAGTAATAAGAAAACACTTTTAAAAACCTAATAAAGATAAGACAATCGAGAGAGGTAACAACTTGCATGCCCATCTCTCGTCATGAGAATCTGGACCGACCATAGTATATGATATTTATACAAAAAAATTCGTAACATCTAAATCGTCATAGCCTTATTTTAAATTATAGCAATAACGACCCTACTTTAGTTAATTCCAGAGACGTTTAATTGTCTGATTTTTCTAATACGACGGACATAATGAAATAAAATATGTTTGACCGACGCTTCGGATTACGACAAAAAAAACTTTATAATAAAAAAAGGTTGACCATTTAATAGAAGGCAAGGCACAAGTGGGACTAAAGACGCCAGATTTAGGGTCTTGTCTCGTGAAATTAAAGCCAGCGAAAACCGGACTCGTTGTTTCCGGTCTGAACCGTATTAACTGTCGTCTAGCTATAGCTTCTCTTCCCACATGATTATTTCTCAATTATTACACTAAACTGTACCGATTTGTTTTTAATTATCTCGACATTAAATGAAAGTGAATAATACGATACGATTTTTTTAGCATGGTTCTCGCTGCCAACTTTTTTTTAACTAGGCACATTAAATTAGCTTAACTCTTTAATTCGTTTCAGAATTAGCCTCTATTTATTTTTCTTTTGTCAACCCGTATTGACCTTTACAACACTAAAAATAGAGGGTTTGACAAAATTTGTTGCTTTTTGGTATTTAAAGTATCACTAGTTTAGTAATACAGATAAATTCATAAATGAAATAGGAAAAATGAAAAGATGATTTATACATTTGGAGCCAAGAAACAGCTTTGGTATATGCAATGTCAATTCAAATCGACCAAATGATTAAATCAAGACTAATTTACTAATTTTAGCTATGAATCTAAACAAAGAACAATTATGATTAGTCTTTCTTTCTCTGTCTCTTCTCTTCTATATATTTTTTTATAACACAATAAATGTCAAGTTTTAACAAACAAAAATAATAATTAAAAACTGACTTTTTTCTTTTTGTAAATTGTAAATTGAGATTTTATTCGTTTTCATCATCCACCACCGTCACCGGCGGATCCGGCGGACCAAGATGGAAAACTTCCAGCGAAGAACAAATCATCTCGATCTCTCACCGCTAAATTTGGTATCAAAAGATCATCCACGTCATCATCATCTTCTTCTTCTTCATCATCTTCTTCCACTTCTTCTTCCTCCTCTTCCTCTTCCATGTTGACTTCTTGACCAACCATATCTTCATCTCCATTCGTTTCTTGAACGTCATCGTTTCCTTTCAACGGTGTCGTCGGAGAAAGATGAATCTCTTCTTTTACTGTATCCGATAAAGGAGATGTGTCCGGTTTAGGAACCGGGTTAACGGGCTGAGATTTGTTACGAGTACTTCCGGCGAGAGAGTTCCGGTGAGTAGGACGTGGATGAGTGTGTTCTCCGGTGTAAGTAACGATGAAGATATTAGGATCTAAATTACTTCTTTCAACTTGTTTTCGTGCTAAACATCCTTTTGAGCTACTACATCTGTAATAATTCCTGTTTTATGTAATAACTCGATTAATTAACACATTAATTAAAAAAATGTTAATATTTTTTTCTTGAGAAAATTTTGAAAAAAAGATTGATGATAACCTTGGATAAGGAGAGCCTTTGATGGGTTTTTGACCGTATTTACGCCAAGCCCACAAATCAGAAGAAAGATTCTCTTGCGTTACATGACATATGGTTCTTTTTTGCTGATTCTTTCTACAAGCAACAAGACAAAAAAGATAATTAAAGAAAGAAACTTTGAACTAAGAGATGTGTTTAGTTCGATATGAACAAACCTTTTTCTAGATCGAAGGGGAGGTTGGGATTGTTGTTGAAGAAGCTGGTCGCGTTGACCTCTAAAAACAAAGACAGAAGAAGAAGTGGATGGTGGGAAAACCCTAACACTAAGAGGAGGTTTTTGATCTTGTGATTCGAGAAGTACTTGTTCTTGTTTTAGTAAGATATTGGGAGATGGTGATGAGGCTTTAGGAGGAGGAAGTAGAGGAGGAGGAGACCAAGTAGTAGTAGTAGTAGTAGTAACGGGTAAAAATGGTTTGCAAGAATCTTGTAACTCGTTGCAAGAAGAAGAAGCTTGAAACAGAGGAGGAGGAGGAGGATCTTGTTGTTGTTTACAGTTTCCTATGTCGTCTTCATGACCAGCACAAGAATTGGTGGTGGAAACAGAAGAGCTGCAGCTTCTGACGACGGCGAAGAGATCCCAATCCTCGGAGGACATGGCGATCTTGAATTCGTGAGGAAAGCTTCTTTGATTATGTTGGTGAGAGGAGGAGAGAGAGGAGGAGACAAACTATGGCGTAAAGGACGGCGCTGACTTTTTCTTTGTCGAAAGAGAGAGAGAGATTGGGGCAGTGTCCGAGAGGAATCGATGGGTGTGGGAGAGAGAGCACTTGACTTGCCTATTCTTTTCAATTATTTATACATTTGACAAAAAGAAATTTTTTTAACTTTTGATGGGTTTTCATATCTTCTTTTCTTTCCTCTTTTTCACTTATTTATACTCTTTTCAAAAAATCATATATTATGTTGTACTCCATCATCGTATATTTGTTAATATTTGAAAGAGTACCAATAAGATTCGGTAACTAATAATTTATACATATATATTGTGAATAGATTTTACAAATGAGGTTGATCAATTTGTCTTTTCACTTCAATGATTTAAGTTTGCTGAGTGATAAAATAATGATAGAGGAAAGTTTGTTTCTGTGTAACTAGAAAACAGATTTACGATAATGTTCTTATACCTTAGGAAAATGCTTCATGGTTTCTGTCTTTCTGAACAAACAAAGCATGTAAGACAAAATTTCAAATTTACCACCAACCACTAATGGTAAATCAATTTAAGATTCAGTCAGCAAACAGTAAAACACTAACATGTATTGTAAGAATTTTAACTTAATGGACATTCCTATCAATTTTTTTCATTTTTTTTTTTCATCAAACAATGGACATTCCTATCAATTAAGGACTAAGGTTGAGTGGTAAACTGGTAATGATTTGGTATGTTGGCATTTAAGAAAATTATTAACTATTCGGTAAAGTCAGGTTACTAGGTGACGCGACTAACATTGTTATAAAACGACCACTAGCCCTCAAAAATCTAGTTTTACAATTCTCAAATCTCATTAAAATAACGAGGAAAATAATAAAATTTTAGCAAGTACTATCAGATTTTCTTGCGAAAACAAGATTTATCTAACTAATGTATGTAGTATGTTTTTTCACTTTCCAAAATATAGATGCGAAGAAAATATTAATCATGTCTTTTAAGAAAAAGAAATACCCGCTAGGTTTATTAGTTTAGACTTTTATCTCCATGTTTTATTAAACCCAACATGTTTTTTTTTCTCAGGGTTTTTGTTTATAAATCCATGATTTTTGTATTTGGAGACAAACTAAACATCATTCTGTGATGATATTGAATCAATATACTTTATAGTACAAAATTTTGAGCAGTAGCTTATAGTATGTTTTACAACTTGGTAGTTATCCAAACAACATTTCTCCGGTACACAAAATATACATAATTAGTTTGTTTTTAGCGTGAATGTCAATGCTGAGATATACACAAGAACAAGAAGAAATATTAAATTGTTTTAAACGTACGTAACGTAAGTAACATTGTTCAGAGTTCTCATAAAAGAATCCAACAATTTAGACGTTTTTTAAAAAAAGAATCCAAGAATTGAATGGTTTAAAATTGCATATATATATATATATACAAGATCAATTCTAGATTCCTCCTCCTCACAAAACGAATCTCATCACTGATTTAAGAGATATTTGTATGATTTAAAATGTTCACAAGATCTTACAAATTAAAAGGTAAGAAAGCACGAATATCTCAAATCATTAGGCCAAAAAAAGAGAGAAAAATTGCAAAATTGTGTGCTAGAAAATAAAATGGTAATGGTACAAATAATATTCGAACCAAACAAAGCACTTGTGTCACTCTCTACTTTATTTTTTTTTCCATTTTTAATTTTTTTGTTATCTCACAGACACAAAGAGTTCTCGTAATTTCGTAAGTGGAATTTAGATACAGATTCTTGTCCTCTCTCTCAACAATCTTATCCCACAAAAGCTGCTTTAATTTTGACTTTTTTAAACCAAGTCAAAGGTAGGGACCGCATTTGTTTTGGCGTACAGTAGCAGTAACAGCGCAGGATAGTGAGTCATATTGCGATGAAAGGTAATGATTGTCTGCTTCCGTATATATTGGCTTCCTCTTTTCTGATTCGTCCGTTTATCTGAGGTGCCTCTGGGCCGTGCGATTTACTCTTCTCTGTTAGCAATCAACATGTAATATTATTCGCCGTATTTTTGTTTTATTCAATTCCTTCATTCTTATAAGAAAATAATTATGTTGGTAAGAAACTAATTTCAAAATCACAGTTGCCGACAAAAAAAATAATAATTTCAAAATTATTGTGACGTAACTAAACAAAATTTCCAAAATTCAAAATCATTTTGAAAAAATTATATTCTTGTATACTTCCAAAAATAATTTAAGAAAATTCTCAACGTTTTTAAAACGTTTGTCTGACACTATTTGTATTTTTGCTCATTTGGGACTTGAGAGATTTTGTCTTTTTTTTTGCTGTATACTATGAGAATTCTCTTGTCAAATTACAGGCTTAACAGCTGATTACGAAAATTTAAAACTACTATATTTCAATTCGAGTTTAGCTTTCTTTATATTTAAATAATATTTTGGTTTATGTTAAATGTGAATATTGTATAACAAAATTTGGTTTAACAATTGTAATTATATATTAATTATGTGTTTCATAATAGAACACTTATGGAGTATAAAATAATGTTCAAAATCCTATCGTAAGGAGTAAGGACCCACACTTGCACTATTATTCACTCATTTTGTTTTATGTTTCATTTTATGTCATTGACCACAAATTAATTTATATGTATAAAAGACATTTATTTTTAAATGTAAAGAAATGCGTAACGACAGCCTTTCTAAAGAGTTTGATTGAATTTTAAGATTATGAAGATCTTAAAATAGATATCGAAGACGAAAATAGATTTCCTCAGCTAAATCTCAAAAATATCTAGACATCTTAATGCCTCAATATAGTATTCAAGATGCCATTAATATAACGCTTTAACTTGTCTCTTCTAGATAAAACAACTATTTAGGTCGGGGTTTTAAAGATTTAACCCTTCTTTTTTTGGCAGCAAGCTTTATTTATGTGACAAAACTCATTCTGATATATGAGTACTACAAGTTTGCTCTACTCATCTCAATTTCAATATCAGTACTTTAGATATATTCTACAATTCAATATTAATGACATTTTTCTAAATAAATCTGAATACTAATGTATACTTTTACAAGCCAATGAATCGTTTTTGATAGGATTAATTTTACTTCTAAATCAGATTTATTGGTCATATCAACACGAAATTACCCCAATTTTAAACAATATATATATATATATATATATATATATATATATATATATAT
>Ga0041059_1002065_pt1 | contig 15398 bp, 14 predicted proteins | sample AraColnosormetaG_FD_56232 | JGI IMG/M metagenome (GOLD analysis project Ga0041059, IMG submission 56232) | Arabidopsis roots microbial communities from North Carolina, USA - Col MF nosort | ecosystem: Host-associated > Plants > Roots > Unclassified | place: USA: North Carolina | collected...
CCCACATCGAAAGTTGAGTAGGATCTTAAGTGATATATATAAGATATGGGTCTCTCCACCTATTGCCAATTGGTTTTAGGTTGGAAGCCCACAGTCTAATAATCTTCACCTTCTTCTCTCTGCTCTTGTTCACAAGTCTTTTCAAAAAATCTCCTACAAGTATGGACCTCTCCTCCATCTCCGTGTCTTTCATGTTCCCATAGTCCTAGCCTCCTCGGCCTCAGTGGCCTACGAAATTTTCAAGGCCCAAGATGTGAATGTCTCCTCTCGCGGTCACGCTCCAGCCGGGGAGTCTCTCTTGTTTGGATCTTCTAGCTTCTTCTTCGCTCCCTATGGAGATTACTTTAAATTTATGAGGAAGCTCATAGCCACAAAGCTTCTTGGACCGCAGGCACTCGAGCGTTCAAGAAAAATCCGTGCAGATGAGCTAGATCGGTTTTACAGAAATCTGCTTGACAAGGCGATGAAGAAGGAGAGTGTCGATATCGTTGAGGAAGCAGCGAAGCTTAATAACAATATCATCTGCAAGATGATCATGGGGAGGAGTTGTTCTGAGGACAACGGTGAGGCGGAGAGAGTCAGAGGCTTGGTGATTGAGTCTACGGCCTTGACAAAGCAAATCTTCTTGGGTATGATCTTTGATAAACCGCTTAAGAAGCTTGGGATCTCATTGTTCCAAAAGGATATAAAAAGTGTTTCCCGCTTCGACGAGCTGCTGGAGAAGATTCTTGTTGAACACGAAGAGAGAATGGGGAAGCATTATAAAGCTAATGACATGATGGATTTGTTGTTGGAAGCTTATGGAGATGAAAATGCAGAGTATAAAATCACAAGAAACCATATCAAGTCCTTGTTCGTGGTAAATGTTCTTCCCTTTTAGGTGTGATTCGTATGTCATGGAATAAACATATGCGCTGTGAAATGATGGAATAAACCTAGGCCACTCTTAGATATAGAAAATATGGAAATACTCTAATAACAGTTTGCTACTACAGGATCTTGTCATTGCCGGCACTGACACCTCGGCGCAAACAATAGAGTGGACAATGGCGGAGCTTATTAACAACCCTAACATTCTTGAGAGATTGAGAGAAGAAATAGAATCGGTTGTAGGGAACACAAGGTTAGTTCAAGAAACCGATCTACCAAACCTCCCTTACTTGCAAGCGGTAGTCAAAGAAGGGCTAAGGTTGCATCCGCCAGGGGCTGTGTTCTTAAGAACGTTCCAAGAAAGGTGTGAACTCAAAGGGTTCTACATACCGGAAAAGACATTGCTTGTTGTTAATGTTTATGCTATAATGAGAGATCCTAAGCTTTGGGAAGATCCTGAGGAGTTTAAACCTGAGAGGTTTATAGCATCTTCAAGATCAGGGCAAGAGGACGAGATAAGAGAGGAAGTCCTGAAATACATGCCTTTCTCAACTGGAAGGAGAGGCTGTCCTGGATCCAATCTAGCTTATGTCTCTGTAGGAACCGCGATTGGAGTAATGGCGCAATGCTTTGATTGGAGAATCAAAGGAGAGAAAGTAAACATGAACGAGGCTGCTGGAACATTGGTGTTGACTATGGCTCAGCCTCTTATGTGCACTCCTGGTCCTCGAACCCTAAACCCTTTACCTTCAAGTCTGCATGTACCCATTTCTTGATTTGGGAGATGCTAGCTTATTTTTCGATGTTTTAATTTACCTCATGATTACAGATGATTCCCGTTCATTGTGATGTTTTATTTGTATTGCATATCATAATTTAATAACTTGATTAAACCATAGTACAATACATGTATTGCAAGCTTTATTATAGGTGTATCTTCTTTATTACTATTGGAAAAAAAAAAATCTTCTATGTTGCCATATTCGTCATTATTACTCTTATCACTTCCAATAATCTATTTTTTTCTTTCTCTCTTATCATTATTATCGTCCTTGGTGCCTTGAGACTTGTGGTGAGAATAAATTAGGAAACACTCCTTGACTTAAGATTGTTTAGTGTGAGGAGATATTGGTTGTTTGAAAAAACAGATAAATAGAATGAGATTTGAGTGTGGTCAAGAAGAAAAAAACGTTGAATATATATAAAAGTATATTTAGGAGATATTCATGTGAATTAATGTGTGCTTTACTCTGATTTGAGTTTGCTTAACGTTTTTCCAAAATTTAAATAGGTAGCATTTTTTAAGTAATAAACAAAAGAATGAATTGGTCTTACTTTATATTAATGGATTCTTGATTAAGTTTCACCTGTTTTTTCACTTTGGAGCAACAATAATGGCAGCGTTTATCAGCGTTGACTTTCAGAACTGTTTCATCTTCATTCTCCTATGCTTCTTCTCCCTCCTCTGTTATTCTCTCTTCTTCAAGAAACCAAAGGACTCACGAGGCTGTGATCTACCTCCCAGCCCTCCGTCTCTTCCGATTATCGGTCATCTTCACCTTCTCCTCTCTTCTCTATCCCACAAGTCTTTACAGAAAATCTCCTCTAAGTATGGACCTCTCCTCCATCTCCGGATCTTTAATGTCCCCATCATCCTCGTTTCATCGGCTTCAGTTGCAGACGAGGTCTTCAGGATCCACGACATGAACATCTCCTCTCGCGGTGCTGCTGCGATCGATGAGTCCCTCGTGTTTGGATCTTCTGGTGTCGTCTACGCTCCCTATGGAGATTACTTGAAGTTCGTGAAGAAGATCATTGCCACTAAGCTGCTTCGACCTCAGGTGTTGGAGCGGTCACGAGGTCTTCGTGCTGAAGAGCTACAACGACTTTACAACAGAATTCTTGATAAGGCGAAGATGAATGAGAACGTTGAGATCGGTAAGGAAGCGACGATGCTCATGAACAACATCTTCTGTAGGATGAGCATGGGAAGGAGTTTCTCAGAGGAGAATGGTGAGGCAGAGAGAGTCAGAGGCTTGGTGGCTGAATCATATGCCTTGGCGAAGAAGATTTTCTTCGCATCTGTACTGCGCAGACTGCTTAAGAAGCTTCGGATCCCACTATTCAAGAAGGATATCATGGATGTTTCCAACAGATTCAATGAGCTGCTAGAGAAGATTCTTGTGGAACACAATGAGAAACTGGACGAGGAACATAAAGACACGGATATGATGGACGTGTTGTTGGCAGCTTATGCAGATGAAAACGCTGAGTATAAGATTACTAGGAATCATATCAAGTCATTTTTCGTGGTAAATGTTCATCATTATGTCAGATTTCATATAAGGAGGGTCCAAACAAAATTTACTTATAATTGTTCCGAGTCTTTTTAACGCAGGAGCTTTTCGTGGGAGGCACTGATACCTCGGTGCAAACAACACAATGGACAATGGCCGAGATCATTAATAACTCTGACGTTCTTGAGAGGCTGAGAGAAGAAATTGACTCTGTTGTAGGGACATCAAGAATGATTCAAGAAACAGATATACCAAACCTTCCTTATTTGCAAGCGGTGGTTAAGGAAGGACTAAGATTGCACCCACCATTTCCTCTCTTGACGAGGAAGTTTGAAGAAAGGTGTGAGATCAAAGGGTTCTACATCCCGGAGAAGACATTTCTTATTATAAATGCTTACGCTTGGATGAGAGATCCTGATTCCTGGGAAGATCCTAATGAGTTTAAGCCGGAGAGGTTTTTAGGTTCTTCAAGATTAGGACAAGTAGACGAGAGAGAGGAAGCTCAGAAGTACATTCCTTTCGGCGGAGGAAGGAGAGGCTGTCCTGGAGCAAATCTAGCTTCTATTTTCGTAGGAACCGCGATTGGAGTGATGGTGCAGTGCTTTGACTGGGGAATCAAAGGAGATAAGATCAACATGGAAGAGACTTTTGAAGGACTGACCCTTACCATGGTTCATCCAATTAAGTGCACTCCGATTCCTCGAACACTGCCTTTTGTAACTTCTAATCTCCAGAGTCCTAGCTCTTGACACCTAACTCAGGAACCTGTAAGAAGTTTGCTTTCTTCATGTTTGTTGTATTGAAAGTCTAACATTCAGATCAAAGAAACTTTATATTCCACCACTAATATACAAAGCCTGCTATGTAATAATATCTTTGGTTTGTAATGCGAGAGAACCTTGTTGAATAATTGCGATTCTATATAACTTTGATCTGTTGCCAAAATAACCACAGCCTTTCCATTTATTTCTTGGTTCATCTACCAAAATGATCAGAATTGGCATTATTTGAGCTATTTATGAGAATACACAAAAATCTGCTTCTTGATTTATTCGCGGCAAGATGATTTGCTAGTTAGTTAAAATATGTGTTACCAAGTGACTTTATCATTGGTTTTAATTGTGTTCTATACAGAGAACTCAAGGCCAAGTAACCCTAAAATACACAAAAGATTCCTACTTTTCAACCATTGTTTACTCTGTGGTGACTTTTCTTTTCCAACAATCAAACCCTTTTTGTTTGCAGTTTCATTTCATATTAATTTACAAGAGATTTTAAACATATAAGTAACCTTACAGAGGTTGTATCTATCACAATGGTGAAGTCAAATTGCTAGAAAAAGGCGTTCTCACATTGCAGTATAGACATAATAACGTTACAAGTTACAAGACTAACACATAAACATACTTAGCGATCGAGGTAGAAGAGTTGATGATTGCAGAAAGAGACAAGAAAATTGTGAAGTGGGTCTTAATAACTAAGATCGTTGGATTGTCCCATTTTACACAATCTTTTTCGACATGTCAAGCTTCCTCTTCTCAATCTCATCACACATCCCCTCTTCTTGCCTAAATACTCTCACTGTTCACCCGCTTCCTCATAAATTGACTCGTTACATATCTATATACCGAGCGGTCGGTGGTACTAACCTCCAATTCGCAATTCCCTAAGGTAGAACAATATGCGATTTCAGCCTTGGTCGAGAGAGCTAAGTTAGGAGTTGTAACTAGTCAATGTTCACAATTTACTGTCATGTTTAGTAGATATGCTTTTTTTGTCGGCATGTAGTTGATATGCTTAAGGCGGTAAATAACTCTTATTTTTTGGTGCAAAAGGCGGTAAATAACTAAAAGTAAATAAAACGCGTATGTTCATTAACGGTAACGCCGTTATCTCTGACGAAAACAATCCATCCCAACGACGACGTCGTCACGAGCTTCTTCTCTGTTTTCTTCTTTCTCTATTCCCGGCCCGTTTAGCGATTAGAACGAAACCCTAATTGGTCGACGAAATGAAAGGGATTGCGAGGCTTGTAACTTCTCTATCGCGAATCGGAGGTCGCAAGGTCGTTTCTGGAACAAGTACTGTGACTTCTTCTTCGTCTTCCTCTCTTCTGCTATCTCGTCGCTCGCTTTTCATCTCTGCCACCAATTTACTTAATTCCCGGACCAAGGATTCTGCTCTTCCCTCGTTGAATTCTTCTTTACTTGCTCAGAAATGGAATTTCCTCGGAGGTATCTATCTTCTAGAAGGTTTTTAGTTCGGAGTTTTCAGGCTTGAAGTTAGAACAATCGTTTATCTTTCGAACCATTAAAACGAATGATTTTGGCGAATTAAGGGTCTCATTAGCCTAATTCGTGGGTTTAATTCGTGTGCAGGGCAGAGAAGAACAATGTTTATCCAAACCCAATCAACTCCAAATCCTTCTTCTCTCATGTTTTATCCTGGCAAACCAGTCATGGAAGTTGGAAGTGCTGATTTTCCTAATGTTCGTTCTGCTCTGGGTTCGCCATTAGCCAAATCTATTTACTCCATTGATGGTATTGTTATCTCTTGTGTGTAGTCTTTTCTTTCGAAATACTTTCTCTTTCATTTGATTATGATGTGACTTTGCAGGTGTAGTTCGAGTTTTCTTTGGGTCAGATTTTGTCACTGTAACTAAGTCAGATGATGTATCATGGGATATTCTCAAGCCTGAGATATTTGCAGCAGTCATGGATTTCTATTCTTCTGGCCAGCCTTTGTTTCTCGACTCACAAGCTGCTGCTGCCAAGGATACTGCCATCAGCGAGGTAAAACCCCTCCCGCTCTATTACCCTCGTGATCGCTTCCTCACTTTCCCATTAGTTAGTTTTGTTTAGAGTGTGATTTTCTGGACCTCTTGGATTCTTCAGGGTGATTGTTTCTTATATAGTTTGTGTTGGTTGTCTCGTGCATGATTGAACATCTTCTTGAGCATTTGTTGAGGGATTGGAGAGTGATAGTTTGCTGTAAACTTTATATAGACATGATATACTTGGTTATGGAATTTATCCCAGTTGCTTTAATGAGCTGATGAATATGAGTTATGATTTTGAAGTAGTAGCTGAGCGTGACAACTAGAATGAGAGATGTCATTTTCCCTTACTTATGATGTTCTGTTTGATTATGGATTAACGTTCTGCAATGCTCTCCAAGGTTTTGGTAGATAAGCTAATGGTGACAAGTGTAAATGTTGCTATTTCTTGCTCATTGGTGAAACTTTTGTGATTCAGGATGACTCTGAAACAGTAGCAATGATCAAGGAACTCTTAGAAACACGCATCAGACCAGCAGTTCAAGATGATGGTGGGGACATTGAGTATTGTGGGTTTGATCCGTAAGTTTATACTTCTTTGAGTTGTAGCAATGGTCAATGAGTCCTGTTTCTTTTTCTTGTCTCTTAAGTCTTAAGTAAAAATCCTTTGGGTGGGTTTAATCAGGGAAAGCGGTATAGTGAAGCTGAGGATGCAAGGAGCTTGTAGTGGTTGTCCGAGCTCATCTGTTACTTTGAAATCGGGAATCGAAAACATGCTGATGCATTATGTATCCGAGGTAACAGAGATCCTCCTAACATTTCTTTTACTACATATGGATAATTCTAGACCTATCTGTCTGTGTTCAAGTTTTGGTGTTAACTGTTAAGCAACCATTGGAGAATCAAGAACTTGTTACCGTCACATTCTTCTAATGAAAGTTTTTTTTGTGTAGGTGAAAGGTGTAGAACAAGAGTTTGATGGGGAAGATGAAGAGGGAACGTTGTCTGGAGAGATGAGAGTAGAGTAGGAGACCTCCTCTTTGCTCTTTAGTGTACAGAAAAATAAATCCCACTTTTTTCTTCAATCCTTGGTGTTGTTTCTGGGCTTTTGAATCACACTCAAGGATCTGTTTACTGAGAGATCTGAGTTGTTGTTTTTTTGTAGCTTTTGTTGACTTACACTTGTTTTGATTATTTGAGGTTAAGCAACGAAAGATGTACCAGAATATTTGAAATTTCCGAGTATTATAACACGATTTACAAGAAAACAGTAGTAAAAATTGACTCAATTTTTGAACAATTTTGTTTGAGAATGTTATTATTTACGTTGTACAGATATCAATCACCTAACCGGTCAATCCAATTAAACTGAACCATAATTAATATCCGGTTCACGTTTGGCGTACAGTTTACGGTTTGGCTTCTCTACAAGTAGAAAGCGTTAAAGAGTAAAAGGAACAAAAGTACTAAACCGTCGTCTTCTCCAAGAGGAATATACAGAGAAGAAAGTCAAGAAACCTCAACATTCGCCGGCAATGGCGGCGGCGAAAAAACCGACTCTACAAGACGTTGTTTCCGATGAACTTAACTATGAACTCTGGGCTCCAACCTTGAAAAATGCTCTAACTGAAAAAGGACTTTGGGATGTTGTTGAAAATCTAATGCCGGCGGATCTATCGAAGAGTCCAGAGCTAGCGACGGAGATTCTACCGGAAGATCTTCTGAAATGGAGTGATTTTATGGTAAAAGACAGAAACGCGCTTCAGATTTTGCAATCTTGCCTTCCAGTTTCTGTTTTGAGATTGACACTTGAGACCAATTCAGCCAAAGATCTTTGGGATTTGCTGGAATCAGCTAATGAACAAGCCAAGTTAGACAAGAAACTCGAACAAGATAAGGTAGAAGAAGGAGAACGTATCTCCTCATTGTTGACGAAGATTGCTGATAACAGTTTATATTCCAATCTTCTGGCTATCTCCCAAATGGTAATCTCGCTGTCAGATTCATATGAGCATGAAACGAACGAGCTCATACTCATGGGTCTGAAGAAGCTTTCTTTTTACCGATTTCGTGACCTTCTTGATCTACTGGAATCATGTACAGTGAATCAAACCTTGTACAATATCATGAAAGGAAATGGGTATGGATCATCATCACACGATTTGGGTAGGATCTACTGGTTAAACTCCATGTCAGATTCATATGATGGTGCAGCTCTGGTGATGGAAGAACTGATGTGTGTCAAGAATCTCACTTTTAAGAATACTCGTGAGCTTTTTGATATGTTTGAATTAGTATCAGTGAAGACCATCAATGAAATTATGAAGGACTTTGAGGTTGGATCATCATTACGTTCGAAAGAATTTTGTCATTCACTCAATGATCTTAGGGGTTTGCTAAAAGAAGCAAAGTTAGAGAAGAAAGGAGATTGTTCTGCTTCCATGGTTTTGAAAAGGGTCATGAGTTCTAGGCATGAAAGAGGAGAGTGTATCCATTGTGGAGGAAAAGGGCATGTCTTCAAAGACTGTAGCAACAGAAAGAATCAAAGCATGAATGTTGGTCCTGTGACATTTGATGAGGATATGTGGATGCTATACAGCAATACCAGTAACCATATGACTCCATATATCAAGTATTTCACCACTTTAGACAGATCACGCAGAGCTCGTATACAATCAATCAAGTCTCAAGGAATGGGAGATGTGAAGATCATGACCAAGGAAGGGAAGACTAAGATGATCAAGAATGTGCTTTATGTTCCGGGGATGGACAGAAACGTGTTGAGTGTTCATCAGATGGTAGAAATAGGCTACAGTGCCGTAATGACTGATGACATATGCACTATAAAAGATCAGAATGGGAGATTATTTGGTCAAGCCTTGTTGGAAAAGAGAGGTTTTTTTCTGCGTTTGCAGGTAGTTGAAGGTAATCTCACCTCTTAACTACTGGACTTACTGGTAACCTGTCGACTATGCGGTCACGGATTTGGTAAGGTTGATTCAGTTTTCAAGTTTGGACCATCTGGCATCAATCTTAGTTTAGATGAAACATTTTTTGGATCACTGTTCATATGCTGCGACTGTTTTTGACTTTTTGGGATATGAACATATATCTAGTGCTTATCAGCTTAATGTGAAGTCTTTGTAGTAAATCATCTTGGCGTGGTCACAAGTCAAAGCCATCAATCATTCTTGTTGACTAGCGTTGGAGAGAAACTTGCATTGCATGTGGTGTAATAACTTTGACCGGATTAAGCCAGTTCTAATCACAAGTCAAAACCATCAAGGCATCAAGCATTCTTGTTGAGTAGCACTGGAGAAAAGACTTGCATGTGATGTAGCGTGTACGGTTTATAATAACTTAACCGGATTAACCCAAGTTAAATTGAATCAGACTTGACCAAATCGGATTCCCCTTAAAATAACTCATCCCAATTTCCAAACCGATTCGTAAACACCGTACCAACCCAAATTTTAGAGTGTATATAAAATTATAAATAGACGGCCGAGGGATTCATTTTCTCCGAGAGAACCAAAGAAAAGGTTGTAAGAAACCCTAGGAGTAGCCTGCTATGAGGGCGGCGAATCCTATGACTCTACAAGACGTTGTTTCCGATGACCTAAACTATGAAATCTGGGCTCATATTATGAAAACTAGCTTAGTGGAGAAAGGACTTTGGTACGTTGTCAAGTACGGAATCCCGCCGGATTTATCAAAGATTCGAGAGTTAGCTACGAAGATTCAAGCTCAAGACCTTTCAATATATAGAGATTATGTGGCAAAGGACTCTAAAGCGCTCCAGATTCTGCAATCTTCTCTTCCAGATTCGGTTTTCAGAAAAACACTTGAGGTCACTACAGCCAAAGATCTTTGGGATTTGCTAAAAGAAGCTGACGTACAAGCCAAGTTAGAGAAGAAATTACCTGAGTACCAAATGTTAGCAATCGATGTTGGTCATTTGACATTTGATGAAGATATGTGGATGGTATACACTACTACCACCAACCATTTGACTCCGTATGTCAAGTATTTCACTAATTTAGACAGAACATACAGAGCTAAGATCAGATCCATCATTGGATCTATTATCATGTCTGAAGGGAGGGGAGATGTCAGGATCATGACCAGGGAAGGGCAGAAGACGATCAAGAATGTGCTTTATGTCCCTGGGATCAACAGAAACGTGTTGAGTGTTCCTCAGATGACACGGATAGGATATAGAGTTGTAATTGACGCTGGCAATCTCAAATGCACAGTAAAGGATCGGACTGGAAGATTATTTGCTGAATCCTTGTGGGATAATAAGAGATGTTTTTATATGCGTTTGCAGGTGGTTGAAGGCAATCTACTCTCTTAATTACTAGACGTACTAGTAATCAGTTTATTATGCGGATTTGGTCTGGTTTATTCAGTTTTCAGTTTGGACCCATTGGATTACTCTATCCTCTGCTTTTGTTTTTACGATATGAACATACTACAGTCTACATAGTATATGTCTATTGCTTATGTTCATGACTTTGTCTAGTTTGTCAAATTCAAAAACTCAATGACTGCTTCAAATCTTCAGTCATCGTTCAAATGCACTGCATCATTTTGGTGTGGTTATAGCTCTGATCACAATTCACAAGTCCTCAAGTCCAAACCATCAACCGAACGAACAAGACCCAACCGGATCAATGCCTATACGTTATAGGCCGTCTTTTAAATAAAATTAAAAATTGGGCCTATAACTAATGCGTTAAATCTATTGGGCCTATTGAAAGCCCAGTCAATAAACTAATACACTCACAGAGCACTAGTAGCATCGTATCATCTTCTTCGTTAAGTCTATAGGGTTTTGTTTCTCGGCCGCCGTTTTTGGAAAGTTTTTTACAATAAAAAAAAAAATAGATACTTTTTGGGTTTGAGGGAAATAGTTTATTCGCTTTGTCAGAGATACTAAAATGATAATGAAAGGCGATTGGTCGGCGACGACAAAACCTAATCTACAAGACATAATTTCCGATGACCTTAACATGGAAGTCTGGTCGGCGATGTTGAAAACCATCCTAACGGAGGAAGGACTTTGGGATGTGGTCGCGAACGGAGTCCCGCCGGATCCATCGAAGATTCCAAAGTTAGCCGCGACGATTCAAGCAGAAGAGCTTTGCAAATGGAGAGAGCTTGCGAGAGAAGACATGAAAGCACTCCAAATATTGCAGTCTAGTCTCACAGATTCTGTGTTTAGAAAGACTCTCTCGGCTACTTCGGCTAAAGATCTTTGGGATATGCTAAACGAAGTACCTGATCATGTAGCTGAATGTTTAGTTGATGATAGTCCAGTTTATGAAGATAGCTGGAGGATAAGCTGCACTAACTCGAATCATATAACTTCACATGAGAAGTTTTTCACCACTTTAGACAGATCGCGGAAAGCTAGGATTAGATTCACAAATGGATCTACTACCATGGCAGAAGGAACTGGAGATGTGACTATCATGACTCAAGAAGGTAAGAAGACGATCAAGAATGTTCTTTACGCTCCAGGGCTCGTGGGAAATGCATTGAGTGTTTCTCAGATGCTGAGGAGCGGCTTGGAAGCTAGAATGGATAGAGAACGATGCACTATATGGGATCGGACGGCTGGGAAGTCTTTTGCTGAAACCAAGATGGGAGAGAGAGGCTTTCACCTGCGTTTGGATGTGATTGATGAAGGTCATTTTCAAAGCAAGAAGAGAAAATTTGCTCCAGTTTAATTTTAGAGGGTGGACAATAATAGACTGTTTTACATCATCATGTAGTTCAAAGCAAGAGAGAGACTTTTGCCTGCGTTAGGATGCCATGTTGATTTAGTATGATTTCATCTGTCTAGTTTAGTTAGCTTCTATCATAGTCTCTTATCATTTTATCCTTTGTCTCATAGTTTAGTACTTATTTGGCTTTTTGACTACGGGGAAATCTTGTCTTCGGCTGTCTTATGTTTGTAATCACCACAAGAAGCGGATTCGTAAAGGGTAATGAGATATAGGTATGAAAGGGGAGAGTGTATTCTCAATGTGGAGGTAAATGGCATGTCTTTAAAGACTGTAGCAGCAGAAAGAAGAATGACGCAATTACCTGAGTATCAAATGTTAGCAATCAATGTTGGTCCTGTGACATTTGACAAGGATATGTGGATGATATACACCAGTACCTCCAACCATATATATGACTCCTTATGAGAAGTATTTCACCACTATAGACAGAACACACAGAGCTCGGATCAAATTCATCACCGGACATTCTATCATGTCTGAAGGAATGGGATGGTAGTTTCGTGTGATGTCAAATCTTAGGGGGTGTTATTAGATTGTGACTTTGAAAGAGTTTTAATGACTTTAAAAAAATATAGAAAGTAGATAAAATGAAAGATTTTAAATGATTTTTAGAGAGTTTTGTATAATCTCTATGATTACTTTTCCAATATCTTGTAAAATCCTCTTATAATCTTGTAAAATATTCCTAGTTACAAAGTCATTCACAATCTCTTTTTTTTTACGATACTTTACATGATTTTAGTTTGTAAAGAAAAGTGTATAAAATCATAAACCAATAACACAATAATTTAAATCATTAACAATCATAGATTCATTTGTTTTAGTTGAATAACACAAAAATTTTAATGACTTTATTAAAGTATGAATCTAATAACTCAAGATTTATGAAGACTTTAAATTACTTTTTACAAATCAAAATCTAATAACACCAAACTTTAAAAGAGTCTTATAAAATCTTAATTGAATAACACAAGATTTTTCACAATATTTCAAATCATTAAAAATCCATATAAATCACAAACCAATAACACCCACTTATTATATAAACAGGGGATGATTTTATTCAGTTTCTCGAGGGAAAATATACAGAATAAAACGTTTTAAGAAACCCTAACAGTTGCTGGCTATGGCCGTGGTGAATCTTCCGACTCTACAAGACGTTGTTTCCGATGAACTTAACTACGAAATATGGGCTCCAATCATGAAAACTAGTTTAGCGGAGAAAGGACTTTGGGACATTGTCAAGTACGGAATCCCACCGGATTTATCAAAGATTCCAGAGTTAGCGACCAAGATTCGAACCCAAGACCTTTCAATATATAGAGATTCTGCGGTAAAAGACACGAAGGCACTCCACCTTTTGCAATCTTTTCTCCCAGATTCGGTTTTCCGAAAGACACTGGAAACCACTTCAGCCAAACATCTTTGGGATTTGGTAAAAGAAGATTACGTACAAGCCAAGTTAGGGATGGAGAAATTACCTGAGTACCACATGTTCGCAATCAATGTTCTTCCGGCGACATTTGATAAGGATATGTGGATGATATACTCAGTACCACTTCTCATATGATCCATATAAGAAGTATTTCACCACTTTGGATAGAACATACCGAGCTAGGGTTAGTTTCATATTTGGAAGTACTCTCATGGCTAAAGGAATTGGAGATATAATTATCATGACTAAGGATGGTAATAAGACGATCAAGAATGTTCTTTACGTTCCAGGGATCACAGGAAACGCGTTGAGTGTTGTTCAGATGGAGATGAGTGTAATCTTCACAGCAAGAAGAGAAAAATAACATCATATGAAACTTAGTTTTAGAGGCAGGACACTGGGCTAGCTATTTTATTAAATAAAGTAGACAAATCGATGGATTGTGTTCGGCTAATTCACTTTTCATTTTGTTTATTTTTATCGGTATGCGGACTTGTAGGGTTTATGGTCGCGTCTTTTATAGCTTGTGGTATGTAGCTCAATGGTTGCTTCATTCAAATGCATTGCACCATCTTGAATGGTTAGGTCTAATAACAAGTCAAAACCATCAACGATTCTTGTTGACCATATATTTGTGGAGAGAAGCTTGCGTGTGGATTACGGTTAGTCGATTTAACCGGATCAATAAATTTAAACTGAACCAACACTTAAAAACGTTATTTGGCTTTCTTCTAAAGAATATATGTTTAAAGAAACATGCGGATACGACGGCGGCGAATATTCAGTTTCGTTGATTTCAAAATTCAAATTATAATAGGATTTAGGGTTTGTAGTGATGCAACTATGAATATAAATAATCGCTTCTCCAAGATAAATAAAAACAGAGGAAATCCTATGTAAGTACCACGAGGAGATGGTAGTTATGTATGTGGAGACACCGACTCTACAAGAGCTCATTTCCGATGACCTTAACTTTGAAGTCTGGTCGGCGATGATGAAAACCACACTTATTCAGAAAGGACTTTAGCGAATGGAATCCCTCCAGATCCATCGAAGAATCCAAAGTTAGCGGCGACGATTCAAGCCGAAGATGTTTCCAAATGGAGAGAATTTGTAAGGAAAGACATGGAAGCACTCGAAATATTGCAGTTTTCTCTCCCAGATTCTGTTTTCAGAAAGACTCTCTCGGCTGTTTCGGCTAAGGATCTCTGGGATCTGCTAAACGAAGTACCTGATCATGTAGCTGAGTGTTTTAGTAAATACACTTTTCATGAGAATATATGGTTGATTAGCTCCACTAACTCGAATCATATGACTCCACATGTGAAGTTTTTCACCACTTTGGATAGATCAAGGAAATGTAAGGTTAAATTCATATCTGGAGATAAGAGTGAGACCACAGTGGCAATGGTAGAAGGAATTGGAGATGTGACTTTCATTACTAACGAGGGTAATAAGACGATCAAGAATGTGCTTTACGTTCCAGGGATCGAGGGAAACGCGTTGAGTGTTTCTCAGTTGAAGAGGAACGGCTTTGAAGTTTCTATGGAAAGAAGAACTGGATGCTTTGTTTGGGATCGGACGACTGGGAAAATGTTTGGTAAAAACATGTGGGAAAAGAGAGGCTTTTGCCTGCGTTTCAGTGTGATTGAAGGTAATTTTCAATGCAAGAAGCGAAAATTTACACAAGATTAATGTTAGAGGCAGGACAGTTAGATTATTTTACTAAATAAGATTGGACTGATGGATGGATTTGTTTCAGTTTATTTGGTTTTCATTTTGTTTCTTTGTTCGAAGTAAGCTAATGATTGCATAAATATGGGGTATTGCAGACTTGCAGTATTGGTTTAGTCCCCTAGCCGAAGTGGGAAAATAGTTTGAATTACTGTGTTTTCCTGATGTGATCATGTCATTGCTTATGTTAGCCAAAGTATGATCAATGGTGGATTATCAGATAGTTGAATGTATTCTACAATTACCAAACTATGCAAACGTAAAATATACGAATCCAACTCTGATTTTTAACTATGGATATTCAAAGTAGATTAGTAGATTACTGTTAAACGTAACCTAAAATCAATGTGAAAGTTGAATGATTAGTGCAGCCGTTTTTGGGATTTTGTTTTGTGATTAACCTTTTAATTTATTCAAGGATGCATTTAATTAGCTATATATTAAAGGCAATTTAACTATATTAAAAGGCAATTTGTAAAAAAAAAAAAAAA
>Ga0041059_1002066_pt1 | contig 15394 bp, 11 predicted proteins | sample AraColnosormetaG_FD_56232 | JGI IMG/M metagenome (GOLD analysis project Ga0041059, IMG submission 56232) | Arabidopsis roots microbial communities from North Carolina, USA - Col MF nosort | ecosystem: Host-associated > Plants > Roots > Unclassified | place: USA: North Carolina | collected...
AAAAAAAAAAAAAAAAAAAAAAAAAAAAACTAGACTAATTTTTATTTGTGTACTGTATACATTATTTTCTAAAACAAATGTCTAGACATTATAGTATTTTATAAACACTTACACAACACCAAATGTTTGTCTTAACCCCGACTAAAAAGGACATATGTGTTGTTAATGCTGGATCACCGGTGGTTTTGTTAGTGTCTACCCTTATTTGTATGGAAAAACACTGCCATAGCCCATAAGGTAACTTATAAGGACATCAAAGCTTTTGGTGTTTGACTGCTTAAATGTTCAGTCTCCAGATTCCAGCACATGCATTTCTCGAATACTTGACTAATGGTGAAGCTAGCATTTTTTAATAACTTTGCCTTACCAATCATGGTGGTTGGCGGAATTAATCATGGTGGTAAGCGAGAGACTTTATTTTATCCAAAAAAAAAATGAGAGACGTAAAATTAGAACTATTTTTAGTTATAATAGTTATATTTTATTATTTTGTCTCAATTATTCTCCCCGCCCCTCTATGTAGACGTGTGAATATTAGAGAGATTGATAACGAACTCCTCACAACATCATATCTCAAGTTCACCACCCAAAAGAAAAAACACACACACATCTTAGAGAGATGAAAGAGACTAATTTTGGCGAGAAAACGCGCGTTCTGGTAGTTGGTGGGACGGGATCATTGGGGAGGAGGATTGTAAGTGCGTGTTTGGCTGAGGGACACGAGACTTATGTTCTCCAGCGGCCGGAGATTGGAGTGGACATCGAGAAGGTGCAGCTACTTCTTTCTTTCAAAAGACTCGGCGCACATCTTGTGGAAGGCTCATTCTCCGATCACCAAAGCCTTGTCTCTGCCGTAAAGCAAGTCGACGTGGTTGTCTCCGCCATGTCCGGTGTCCACTTCCGCACCCACAACATCCCCGTTCAGCTCAAGCTCGTCGCAGCCATCAAAGAGGCCGGTAACGTCAAGGTAAAAGGACTCATACATCACTAAACACTTTTCTTTCTAGTGTAGTTGTTACCTTTTTCATCAGAGTTTAAAGCAATTTAAAATACCGATTATCGTAGCTGGTATTCCAAAAAAGTTGCTTTGGCATATATACAACATAAATTAATAGTATATGTGTTAAAAAAATATGAAGGTACAATGTATCTGTCTGCATCAATGACATATGCATCTTTTGAAAATAGCTGATATATTACGGCTATATTTTGCTAACAATCGCAAATGAATTGAATTTAACTCTATAGACATATACTCATTTTTAAAAATTTAATAATTTTCTTGGAAAAGATAAAGATCCGTTTGTAAGATAATTGTGTAACACAAAAGTCACCTTTTTGGCTTACCAATAACAAAGTTTTAATAAGCTTGCATGCATTATTGTTCAAAGACTATCTAAAGGTTTTTGAAATAATAATAAATCATTTTAGAAAAAAAAACAAAATTATACAACCAATCTTGTCGGATGTTTTTTTAATAATATTGACTGTCTTAGCTTATGTTCGGTGGTGCTTACACTAAAAAATTAAAATATTTCAGTGAAACTACTTACAATAAGTTAAAAAATATTTCAGCGTTTCTTACCATCAGAATTTGGAATGGATCCGTCACGTATGGGACATGCCATGCCACCAGGAAGTGAAACATTTGATCAAAAAATGGAAATACGAAATGCAATTAAGGCCGCCGGGATCTCCCACACATACCTCGTCGGTGCTTGTTTTGCCGCATACTTCGGCGGAAATTTATCTCAAATGGGAACTTTGTTCCCTCCGAAAAACAAAGTTGATATTTATGGGGACGGAAATGTTAAAGGTTAGAAGAACTCTTATGGAACGCTCTCTCTTCATATTTTTCTTTTTTCTATTTGTGTCACTTTTATAATCATGAAAATTCTAAAAAATCTATTTTTGTTCCCATTGGTTTTATTATAGTGGTGTTCGTAGATGAAGATGACATGGCAAAATATACAGCGAAGACGCTTAATGATCCCCGAACGTTGAATAAAACTGTGTATGTTAGACCTACCGACAACATTCTCACACAAATGGAACTAGTTCAGATATGGGAGAAACTAACCGAAAAAGAGTTGGAGAAGACCTATGTTTCAGGAAACGACTTTCTTGCTGACATTGAAGGTAAATCTAATCATCATCTAGTAACCAAATTAAACAAACCTAGCTTTTGGATTATAGATTTCTATCACATCTCTTAAATAAAGCATTGGATTAATGTAAGGTTGGTTTAGTATTAAAACCGAAATGTAAAAGTTGGTCATGCCAAGTATTTATTTTCTATATATCACATCTCATAAATTAAAGTAGACGTTTTTGTCTTTTAGATTCTAGTAAATTATGAGAAAGAGTTGAATTTAGACCAAGTATTTATTTTCTATTAAATGTGAAAATGTTTATTATATACATGCAGATAAGGAGATATCACACCAAGCGGGACTAGGACACTTTTATCACATATACTACGAAGGTTGTCTCACAGATCATGAAGTTGGAGACGACGAAGAAGCTACTAAACTCTATCCGGATGTGAAGTACAAACGCATGGATGAATATTTGAAAATTTTCGTATAATGTTACATATATGTGAAACACATCGCCATTTCCTTATTTTTATGTTTTACCATGGCCTTTTGTTTTGTTTGCTTGAAGATGTTTTCCGAATTTATTTTAAAATTTAAATGTTTCAGTTATGGATATGTCTGGTTATATATAGATATACATATAATCTCAAGGGTCCGAAAATTTCCAAAAGTAAACTCAAGGGTCTGAAAAGATAATTTGGAAATTTAAGTCCTTTTCCTAGAATACCACCGATAATATAAGGGCTTTATACACAAATACACAAGAGATACTTCGAGAAGAGATTAAAAAATAAATAACATAAAAAAATGGAAATTATCTTCCCGCCATGTGTATGTGGTAACTAACAAAAGCTTCGATTACTTTATCCTCTCACTCTCTAATGGCTTCTTCTTCTCTACCTCTTTCTCTTCCGTTTCCACTCCGATCTCTTACTAGTACCACTCGATCTCTACCATTTCAATGTTCTCCTCTCTTTTTCTCTATTCCTTCTTCAATCGTTTGCTTCTCCACTCAAAATCCCGACCGCGAAGAGGTCCGGTGGCTCCGGGAAGAGCAGAGATGGATTCGCGAGGAGCAACGATGGATTCGTGAAGAACAGAGATGGATACGCGAACGTGAATCGCTTCTACAAGAGATTTCGGATCTACAGCTCAGAATTCAATCCCTAGAGTCACGAAATTCGCAATTGGGGAATTCTATTCCCGATACGATTTCGAATATCGCTGCTTTGCTTCAGGTTTTGAAGGAGAAGAATCGGATTTCTGAGAGTGGATTGAGCGCAACGCCGATGGTATTGGAGAGTACGAGAGAACAAATTGTTGAGGAGGTGGAAGAAGAAGAGAAGCGAGTGATTATTGCTGAAGAGAAAGTTAGGGTTTCGGAGCCGGTGAAGAAGATCAAGAGGAGGATATTGAAAGTTGGAAGCGAAGGCGACGATGTTCAAGCTTTGCAGGTCTGCTCTCAGTTTTAAACCAAAGGCGAGTAATTTGTCAATTTAGTTCTATCATCACTGAGAATTAGCTTAAAATTGAGAGATTAGGATGATGATTTGAAGTAGTTTAGCCAATATGCATAAGTTTGAGGTTGATTTTAGTTGAAAGTGTTGGGAGAATGTTTATTTTTTTGATGGTTTCTGTTGTGGATTTGGTTTCCTCTATGTGATAGGAAGCTCTGTTGAAATTAGGATTCTATTCGGGCGAAGAGGATATGGAGTTCTCGAGCTTTTCAAGTGGGACTGCAAGTGCTGTTAAGACTTGGCAAGTATGTTTTTATGCATTTAGCTCGCAGTGATTTTCTCATGTGCTCATGTAGTTTTGATTTTGACACGGTTCATGTTTATGGTTTAAAAGGCATCGCTTGGGGTCCGTGAGGATGGGGTAATGACAGCAGAGCTTCTTCAGAGGTTGTTCATGGATGAAGACGTAGAGACAGATAAGGATGAAGCAAGTACAATGAAGAAAGAGGTAAAAACTGAAACCACTAACTACAGCTCAGAGAACTTGTTCTATAGCATGGCTCGTTTCTAACCGACTTATATAATATGATAGATTTTAGCTGTGTAGTAAGCCTTTGGAGTAGTTATGAAGTCTCTCTTTACTTTGGTATGCAGTCTTCTTACGACAGAATATGGACTCCCATTGTATGCTTTTGGCAAGCTTGTTAGCTAAGATGATGTTTCTGTTGCTAGTGAGCTTTGTTCGGAATCTGAAGTGTCTAATATGAGTCTGAAATACAATTGGTAAATGGGATAAATACTACATTGTCTTGTTTGAGGTTTTAGGGAACATGAATATTCTGAAATTTCTCTTAATTTGCTTAATACACCTGTTAAGACTGGTTCTTTATACTGGATCTTTCTTTTAATTCCATTGATTAAGGAAGCTGGTAATGGGGCGGTATTTACTTCAGTGACACAAGTCCCTGAGAAGAAGCAATCAATCGTGAAAGATCAAAGTGACAGAGAAGTTGACGTTACTCAAAATCGGGTTTTTCTTCTTGGAGAAAACAGATGGGAAGATCCCTCCAGGCTCATTGGCAGGAACAAACCGGTAGACAGAAGTGAATCAACAAACACCAAAACGAGGTGCATCACTTGTCGAGGGGAGGGTCGATTGATGTGCCTAGGTAAATCCCTTCTCCCTGGTTAAGTGAAAATCATCCGTTCTTTGAAAGTTAAGAATGATTTTTCTTAGCAAATTGAGACTGCTAATAGACACCAACCTTAGTAACACTTCAAGCACTGAGTTGTAGCACATTATTTGATGATTATAAAATGAAAACTTGATGTAGAGTGCGATGGAACCGGTGAGCCAAACATTGAGCCGCAGGTGAGTAAAATCAAAATAACCCCGCTCCGATTATGTGTATGTATGTATTATCAAGTAGCCTAAAGCAGAGAAGCTCTTGTCCAATGTTGTAGTTCATGGAGTGGGTTGGTGAAGATACGAAGTGTCCGTACTGTGAAGGTCTTGGCTATACAGTTTGCGATGTCTGCGACGGCAAAAAAAACTTATAATAATGATTCATATTTAATTTAATGAAAAAACAAATTAGTTTGTTTTCCAAATCGCATAATATGGTTGTTTAAGAGAGATATATATATAAATTTAGTGAACAAGTACGTAGTTAGTTTGTTTTTCAAATCACACGAATGGAAATCGTCTTTTTAGGATAATTTCGCATAGGTGCTATCAAATTTTAAATTCAATTAATTTAAATTAATGTCAAACCGGAAATAACATTTTATTTTATATTTTCATTTCATTTAAATGTTTTTTATATATATTTAAACATGAAGTCCAATATCTTATATTTTAATTATCAAATAATATTCACTTTGTAAAATTAACAATAATAACTATTAATTTTAGGCATATTATTTTCGTAAGAAGAAAAATATTAATATCAATTTCCTAATAATAATAATATTTAAACACATCATTCAATTTAGAAAAAAAAACAAACAATATTATTCAGTTGAATATTAAACATTTATACAATATATTTTATTTATACGGAAAACTTCTTATAAAGTATTTTATAAAAGATTTGTAGATTGTACGAATATTTTCTACTTTTAAAATTATTATTTAAAATCTTTTAGTTGTGAAATTTTGTATGGATAGTGGAGAATTAATTGTGAGGATTGTTTGGATACTTTGATGGTAGAGATAAAATATATTTTCTTCTTGGAGAAAACAGATGGGAAGATCCCTCCAGGCTCATTGGCAGGTAAAATCATTGGTTATTTGAAAGTTAAGAAGAAAAGCTAGTATTCGTTCTTAGCAAACTGAGACTGCTAATAGAAACCAACCTTATAGCAAAAGGTTGGATCTTTTAATCCAACATGTTCATCGTCCCAACATAATCGATGTTTAAAAGGTTTAAAAGAAAAGACAAGACTCTAAGACTCTTAACTCAATTCCCATTTGAGATGGAATAGTGATTGACTCTAACAATCCCACTTTTGTTTAGCCAGCTTGAAATATCTGTCTTCGTTGACATCAACGATTTTGACGAAGTTAGGTCGACCCAGGCTGAGAGAGGAGCTCGAAGGGAAACAGAAAGCTTCAGAATTTGTGAGAAAAATGCTTTGATCTCCGATGTCTTGAGTGTAAACAGCGTTTCCTTCTTCGTCTAGCCTGAACACCATTATTGCTTCTGTTTTCTTTCTCGGAATACCTTTGTCGATCTCTGCCGTCTTCATGTACAACTTAACAATGAAAGTTTCACTGGTGGTTATTGACTCCACCAAGTGTTCACTTGTGTAGCACGACTCCAGAAGTTCTCGTTTTGTCTCGGACAGCTTGGGAAGGTTTTGAAACCGCAAGATCTGCAACTTGGGGTTGTTGCTATGGTTTTGGAGATCCCATGATCCGATGAGTTGGCCTCCAGAGCCAGCTATGCGCAACATCTCATTTTTCTTGGACAACATGACAGGGGAGGAGAAGAAGCAGGGGTCTGTCATTCTGATGTTGATCCACTCGGAATTGCTTTGAGCGGGTCTGCAAAAGCTGAGTTGAGGTCCCAGGAACTTGACAGCCACAACACAGTCCTCTTCTTCAGGGGAAGACGTAGACATGGCCACGTTGGTGACATATTGTGTTTGGCAATGAGGCAGAGTCACAAGAGGAGGCAGCGAAATGCGTTTCCGATCCGTTTCATGGTTTAGATTCACTTCTCGGAGACGCAACACGCCGTCCTTCAAAGTAGGTAGCCATCCACCGCATGATCCTATCGCTCCCATTTCCTTGAGCAGCTCTGCACAAATCTTATCTTCGTTCTCACTCATCTCTTCCCACCCTTCGAAAGAAAGGGTTCGAAGAAAACGACTAGACCTCATAGTCATGGCTATTCCCCGATTACCTCCACATGGATCAGCGCAGAGCAAGACACGAGTCTGAGAATCAGTTTGCAACGACAAAGATGAGAGGCCATTAGAAAGATGAGGAGAGGATCTCACCAGCACAGGTTTCCGAAAGCAGAGCTTCGAGTGCTGATTGAGAAGCAAAGANATGAATAATGTTCTTAACGGAAAGCAAGATAGAAGAGAAAAAAAAAAAAACCTAATTGAAGAATTGGTGATCTTCTCCACCTAGAAGTAAGACCATCAATAACTTGCTCACCAAGTTTCTCATCTCCAAAATTAATTACGGTCTTCATAAATGGTTTCAGTTTTTGTAAATTATATTGCTCCTTTGTTATTGATTTTGTGTATATTTTTTTTTTTGGTAAGGATTGATTTTGTGTATATTGACTTCGTCTTAAGGAAATGAAATCTTCATTCTGTTTTTCTCACTCGATTTTCTTGGATTTTGTGTGATAGCGAATCCCTCAGGTCTATTGGTTCACGCTTCTCAATTTCTCTTATTTCAATTCTGGTTAAGTTAAAAGACGTCTTGTATTATTACCTTAAAATCTCGTTTAGGTTAGCCAAAAATCATAAGATGTTCAATATGTTACGTGTAAGTAGTGAAGGGCTCTTTTTGTAGCCTGTTTTTTCATCGTATGTAAAGTACAAGGAATGATTCAAGGTGCTAACTGGATATAGATTAAACATAATTATTCGGGAGACTGATGAGAGATGATAGCAAGATTTCTTCAAGACTTGAATTGTACAAGAGAAAAGACAGACTCAAAGTCAATTACAAACTCCAAATTCGTGGGCATCCAAAGATTTGGACTCTTAGAACAACAATAATCCACATAATATTTAACTATACTCCTACTAAAATTGAGCATCTAATTATATAATGCCTCCTCACTTGAAATGTGTAAACGCGCTGGTCTCTGTTACCTTAAAGGCTACTTACACCATTTGAAAATATTTTCCCAGGCTTAAAACCGTAGTAAAGGACCAAATGTGAGAGATAATTGATCGACCGGGTTTGTTACCTGTTAGTGCCAATCAACTATATCTCCGAATGTTGTCGAGCCAACTCCTTCCCACACTTCTCTATGTCCCACTTCTTCCGAGTCAACACCTTCCATATCACAGTCCCACCATCCTGAACCATTTGCATCTGTTGGCAAGTGCATAAGTATCGATTACATAAGAGTATCTGTTTCAAGTAAATAAAAAAAGTGATTGAAACTTGTTGTTACTTACAATGGTTGTATATGGGTCTCTGCTTCTTACTATTGTTGTTGCTTCTTCTTTCTCTTTCCCTTTGCATTGGCTTTGATACCTTTGAATTGTCTCCAAAGACCATAACGGACTTTCCCGTTCTACTCATGCTCTCCATACCTAGTGATCAATGTATACTCTTATCAACTACTGAGATCTCAAAGGTCATTAAACATTAGTATTTACCATGAAGACTCAGATCTTAAGTCTAAGCCAACAAGAAGTAGAAAATGCATGTGATCTGAGGAACAGTGACATCAAGTAAAGTTCTCAATTCACACCATTCTTTCAAAACCTAATCTAGAAAATCGAAAAGGAATTTGCTTGAGCCAATCCCTGCAAGAATTATTTCTTTGCTTTGTGCTTCCAAAGCAATTGTTGAACTGATTTGGTGCTACATAATAATTCTTTTCACAACTTTGCCACAGTCAATTGGGTCAACAAAACCCTTATGATTAACTGCGAAAACAAGTAATGATACTAAAGTGACATACCTTCAAAAGGATCTTTTCTTTTCTTTGATGTTTTATCGTCCCTCACAATGATATCTTCATTGATTTCTGTGGAGTACGGAGCCATGTGATCCGTTTCTTCAGCAGCTGTTTGATCCACGGGCTCAAGATTCACATCACCTGTTACATCTCTACTCACTTCTTCACTAATCTGAATCTCTCTTGGCTTGAACTGCTGAAGCATCATCTTTTCTAGACCACCATCTCCGTTTTTCTTTTCTTCCCTCGCTTTTCTCTCTATGAGAGATATGAGTCGATCTTTAGAGCTAACCAAAGAAGTAAATGGTCTTAGCCGCTCCTGTTCAAAAACCAAAGACCAAATCTTATAGATTATGTCCACAATCTAAATCTGTGACAAAATTTGCAATTGCATCACATACTACGCATATTATGAAACTTTTCAACTTCAGAAGTCACAAATTTGACCCCTCCTGTTCAAGAACCAATGACCAAATCGTAACCATCTGAGACAATTTGCAATTGCATCCCCAAATAACTAAACTATAACAACAACATAATCCATGGAAACTTAATCTGTACATACATTTCACAAGCAAAGAAACAAAAACATTCCACAATCTCTAAGCATTAGCAATTTAAAGGTTTCAAATAAGAAAAATGAAAACCATTTTCCACCAATTTCAAGCAATGGACCTTAATGTCACAGTTCCTTTAGCTTCACTTGTCACCATTCCAAAGAAAATCGTTACCTCAAAGTTGTTTGGCTTAAACAGCACTGATTTGTTCAGCTTGCTGCGATTCTCCACTTTCTCCGGCGGATTTTCCGAAGTATTATCGACACTATAAAACAATCGCACACGAATTCAGTTACTCAAAATCTAAAACCTTATTGGCGAATTAGGGAGAAATTAAGAGAGATAATAGATTGAATGCTTACGGAATCGAGCTGAGATTCAGGAAGGAAGAAGCAATCGATCGCTGACCAAAAACCCTAATTTTAGGAATTGGTTTCTTCATCTTCTTCTCCCACTTGCCTCTCTCTCAATGAAGAGACGTTTTTACACTTTTTTTTTAGTTTCTCAATATCGATAAATTGGTTTCTTAATTTTCCCGCCAACTACAAAACTTTTATTGAAAAGGAAAATAAAATAAAATTTAATAGTGTCTTTCTAAAAATCTTTTAAGTTGAGGGAAAAAAAAAGCCTTTTGAGATTTTCTTTTATGCAAAAAAACAATCTTAACCTGAAATTCGATCTGATGGTCAAGATTCAGAGAGGAAGATGATGAGTTAATTTTTGTGTGTTTCTGTAAAAATATAGACATAATATTAGGCAAATGATATAATTTTACTTAAGTTAAGTCATGGGGTTCATGGGCTGTTAATGTAAAGTTTGACTTTAATTTTGAAGGGGAATCTAATTTGCAAGTATTTTCGGCTTCACTTTTTGTTCCATGTACCTGAACATCTAATTTGCAAGTAATTTGTAGTTTCATTTTATATTGGGTCAAAAGTATTTTACATTGTTTTCCACTTGAAAGTTGTAAAGCTTTCCAAATATTTTTCTCATAAACTTAACATTTAAAAGATAACAATCATTCACTCCCACTAAGAAACATTTTTATTTCTTTTTTCTCATGTAATTCATCTTCAAATATGAATATTTTATACAGCTTTTTTCAAAAGAAATAATCTCTGATAAATTTAATTGACAGCGGTAAACAATTAATATAAAACCCCTATATTAAGAAAAATATCTTAATGTATTTATGATATAGTGGGGCTTATTAGGAAAAGTTTTCAATATAATTACACATATAAGAAAAGAAAAACAATTACCTCCACTAATTATAGAAAATGTTATTTCTATTTATTTATTCGTTTTTCATGTGATTCTTCTTCAAATATGGATATCTTCTACAACTTTTTCTTTATGAAAATATTTTAAAACAATTTACTTGACTGTCAAAAACTAATATAATAAACCTATATTAAGAACAAATGTATTTATGATATAGTGAGGCATATTGAGAAAGTATTTTCAATATAAGTACACATTTAAGAAGAAGAAACAAACGTTTACTCCTAGTAATTATAAACAAATTTATTTCTATTTGTTTTTCGTCTTTCGTGTGATTCATCTTCACAATGGATATTTCCTACTGTTTTTCTTTTAAAAAAAATAAATAAATATATATTAATGATTTTTTTTACTTGAAAAAGTAAAAAAATTATGTTATTGAATTTTAATTTTTGAGAGGTCCCTAATTGTAAAATTATTAACTATTGGTCCTCTTGAAATCATGAATTAGCACACAATATGCGAAATACTTTAAATAACCGTTATTTATTATTACAGTTAACAACGCAATAGTTATAAGATAAAGATAACTGGCGCGAGACATTTTAAAAATCCGTTATCTATTGATATTTGTTTGTTATTTAAGATCAACAACTAATCAACCTCATATGTATAAAATTTTCACATTATTTAGCTAGTGTATGTAACTATGTTCTTTTAACTAAACAAAGGTCTTTTTTGTCAAAGATATACTTAACTAATAAAACCTTGTCTATATAAGTGTGAGTTCCATTGTGGAGTTTTACAGTAAAAAATAAAACCTTTATTTTTCCATGTCAACCTTTATTTCAATAAAAAAATAATGATGAAGTCATTTTTCCAATCAAAATGAGGTAGTCTGAAAAGGTATTAATTAGAAAGATTCAAAGAATTGAAAAAAAAAAGATCGTAGGAAGAGTGACACTTCCCAGGGTCATCAGCAAAGTCCACATCAACTTTCTCAATGTTTCCACCATCTCCTATTGTTATGTAAACTGGTCCACATGGGTCTAGTGTGTAGTTGTATATGCGGTTCATTCTCTCGTATGCATGTACCTTCGGTAACAATAAACACCACTTTTAGTCAATACATTGCATAAAAGAAAACAAGGAAAAAAAAGATCAAAGAGTATCAAAACTCTTTTTCACCAAGATAATTTGAGAACTTACATGTCCTGCAAAAACTATGTCAACACGGTATTGGTAAAGAAGCTCTTCCATTTCCTGCCTCATGCATTCAAACTCCTGGTAATGCGAGGAGTAGCTGTTGTACCAAGGTGGATGCATAGTTGCAACCAGCCATGGTGTCACAGCGCGATCAACTTTAGACAAGTCTTCCTTTAGCCATGCATATTGCAGCCCTAAAACAAAGACATAATCATCATAGAAATGAGATATATTGTAGTAGGAGCACAAGAGACTTCAAGTGTATCCATGGATTTACCAGTGTTATTGTAATCAACATATGCACCCAACATAACAAAATGCACTCCTCCGGCATCAAAAGAATAGTAGAAGTTGCTGTTGGAGCCACTCTCACTTGCAGGAACAGCAAACCTTTCAGAATATGACTTAAAGGTGATCCCTGAAGCTTGAGGCTCAATCTCATGGTTGCCTTCAATGACCATCGTTGGGACCTTGGAAGTCAATGGCTCCATGAACCTGCACACAAATAAAAAATTAATTACTCCAAAGCTGATCTCGACCAACACAGAGTTCTTCAACTCCTAACTTGTTAACCCACATAGTAAGTTTTACCTTCCCCAAGCATCCCAGCGAGGTTGATAAGTCTCCCTTATAGGTGCATCAGGAAACGAACATGAGAAGCATGGAACTCCTTTACCACCAATAGTACGATACTGGTTTGCATAAGTTAAGTCCCCAACAATTATAACCAATGAGGGATCGTTTTCCATCAAATGGTCAATGGTGGTTGTAGTATTACTAGTAAGACCCAAATCCCCAACAAAGGCAATTCTATGAGGATATGCATCTTTACTTGGCAATGGCAAAGTCTCAAAAGAAATCTCCTCACTCATTGCAGGAACAGAGCTATCACCACACCTATAATAATACCTAGTTTCTGGTTCCAGACCTACAAGTAATGTGAACTCTTTAGAAGTTAAAAAGCAATCAAAACAAAATGAAGTCGCAACGGTTCGTTATTACCGTCAATGAGGACATGATGTATGATGCCTGATGTGTAATTGAGAAGACCATCAGAGGGATATAACTGACTGTAAACTGTTGCGTTTCCTTTCTTCTTTAGCATATAGTTTCCTTTCTCCTTCCCATACCAAACCTCACTAGCAATAGAACTAGGATCAAGCGGTTTCACATCTTTGCCAACTATAGCATCACCTGAAAATGAAACATATAAACAAAACTCTCAAAACCCTAGTTTTAAAATAGGACTCAAGAGACAAAATTGAATTAAAAGACAAAACTTTGAAAACAGAATTTACCAGTGACCCAAGAAACCCACATGGAGGTTGGTGTAGAGAGAGCTAAAGCAATCTGTTCTGGAAAATCGGAGCTAACGTTTCTCTTTCTCAGCCTTGGATGATCCATAGGTAAGTCGTCACTGCCTCGTCGTAGAGACGGCTCGAACCGGCGGGTTAATGGCTTGAACGGGCCGTCTAAAGTTGTCGGGATTGTTTCGGCGGCGGCAAGTAACAATGATATTGAGGTTAGGGTAATCATTATTAGTAAAGTCATGGTTTCAGTTTCGCATATGTGTTGTTGAGTTTTGATGGTTTTGATCGTAGACGTCTACCATGCCGAAATTTTGATTATTATGTACGGAGAATATGCCATTGATGCTCTTTGGGTTATTCACGTTGGACGTGTCACCATTTATTTGGAGCTCTACTACTTACTATAGAGTTTTTTTGTTCAAGAAAAATTTAATATCACAAATTTAATGTAAAATTTTCTAACCAAAATTTAATTTATGTTTACTCGGAAGAACCAAAGTTCTTTGAAATAATTTTTTTTTTATAAATAAAATAAATTTTTACCAAAATAATAATTGAAATTATTCATCATCTATAAATTGATGAAGATTAAGTTGGAAAAAAAAAGAGTGTAGAGAAATAAGATAGAAATAAAACATTGGTGGAGTTGAGTGAGTTTAATGATATAATATTAGAGACTAGCTATTTTTATTTATAATGGGGCCGTGATCAACACAAGACCATTAAGTCAGACATGATCTTAGTAATGTATAGATTTTGCTAAGAAAATTGAAAAAGCTCAGATTAACTAAGATGGTTCATTGACTCTCCAAACACATGAAATGTTCTCTTGTGCAAGATTGAAATTTTTCTTCTAAGACACTACTATATGGGTATATTTGAGTTTTGAGAAACCTTAGACTTGAACCACCAGATAGACCGTGAACAAGTCTAATACCATCTTAACACATAGTGGCCATATGGAATGTTGGGACTTATTTGATTTTTTAGTCAAGATCGATTTTTATGGATTTTAGCTTGAGGGGTTCCGTATGTATAGTAGGTCACAAACTTATGGTCAAATATGAAATCAAGTGTCTAATTAAGTCATTATCGAAAGGTTTTATTATTTGAGAAGTTTTAAACACCATGATTTTCATAGAAATTCCTAACTGAAAGAAACAAATAAAGAAAACGGTTATACACAAATTTGTACATAATTTCGTTAAACTTCCTCCAAATTCGATGGAAAGAAAGAGTCATGCACCGGATGACAAACCCATACATGCGTGTACAGTTCGATAGAATTCGAGAATGGGAAATTCCATTGTCGGCATTTGTTATTTTGTTTACTTGCACAAAATAAACCTTTACTAAGCTATTTCATTTCGATCTCATTTTGTATATTTCTATCTAGCTTAATAAGCTCACTTGTGCATGAATCCTATTAACTTTGGATTCTCCTACACCATCCTCAGAAAAATGAGTTCCACATTCTTTTCTTTTATACTCTTTTAGTTCCCCTCTTGTTTTCATTAACCAACAAGAGAACATAACTAATTTCTTACAGCAAAAATCTTCTTTCTATACATGATTTGTATACACAATTAGTTTCATAAATACGAACGAAAATAGTTTCGGAGTTACGAATATTGCAAACAAAGAGAAATGATAAAAGAAGTAGAGATCTAAGAAAATGACGGGTAAAGGAGCGTGAGGAGAGTCGATGATTGGCTCCGGTGGGGTTGGAGAAAGGATGCACAAGAGACATAAAAGTGTCTCCCTAATAGGTTAACTAAAGAATTGTTGCATACGTTTTCACTTTCCCCCACATCTTTTCTAATCGAAATTTGTTGATTTTGACATATAATGTTTATAAGGTTAAGAAGATTAATTTTAAGTATATTTTGTATCACCATCCGTATAATGTGAGTATAAATCATCTTTCCTTCAAGATCATTCTGAACTTTAAGCTAGCTCTCAATCAGGTGAGCTTTTTAATTTCTTCTTATAATCATATTTCTAAACCAATAATTAACAAAAGGCCAAAACTTATTAACAGTTTCCTCCAGGAATTACGAAAGAAGAAAAATCAGAAAGAGTGATTTGCATATACAGATCAATCACTTGTCTCATCCTTAATATTCACTCAACGAAAAAGTTTGTATTGATTGAGTTGAGTATTGTATAATGTCTAATAATGATATTTACAAAATGTATATTTATATATGGTTGAAATCATGAGTACGACATGATTGCTATTATGAGATCCACAACTATATATACAACTAATTCATAAATATTTTACCTGTTTCAAAATAATAAACAAATAGAAAATGTTATAGCATGAATTAGAGTTATGGAAAAAAAATTATGAATGAAATTTATGGATAAATGAAC
>Ga0041059_1002067_pt1 | contig 15392 bp, 10 predicted proteins | sample AraColnosormetaG_FD_56232 | JGI IMG/M metagenome (GOLD analysis project Ga0041059, IMG submission 56232) | Arabidopsis roots microbial communities from North Carolina, USA - Col MF nosort | ecosystem: Host-associated > Plants > Roots > Unclassified | place: USA: North Carolina | collected...
TTTTTTTTTTTTTTTTTTTCGTTTTTCGCTTTTCGTAATCAATTATAATATTGATGAGTGAAAATTCAATACATGAAGATGAGAGCAATAATAGAGATGGCGAGCAAGGATCGTGAAGTAACAGCGTTAGAGTTAGTGCCGGTGAGACTGGAATCACCGTTAGGATGTTCGGTGAAGAGATCTGTGAAAAGGTTCTTGGAGAAGAGGAAGAAGAGAAGCAAATCTTTTACACTTACACCTAATTACACCTCAAGTACTTCCTCATCATCCTCCTCTCTTCATAATTTCTAATCATAATTTTATTATGTTTTCCTTCTAGTTATCAATCAAAACAAAAAAATCTTTGTTTCTTTCTTTTTTCTTTTTTCCATTATGGGTTTCTATAGCTCTCATTTATCTCTTGTAATTTTTCCCGATACTCGACGATGAATTTCGAGTTTTTTTTTTTGATCTGTTTTAAATCAAGACATTCTAGTACCATTGGAGTCTGTATAAAATTCAGATCATTTGGATCGTTATTTTTTTCCTAATTCATGTATGAAGTGTCACACTTCTCCTACAATGAATTATGAGGTTGTCCGTTTATTCCAAGTTAGCTCTATGTACTTTGACGTAAGCTAATGCAACTTGTAAAATGTTGGGAACTCTTCTATTACTTTTTTTCCTTTACAAAATAAGAAAATGCACGCATTTAACTCGCTGGATCCACCAAAGAATAGAATGAACAAAGTATATCACTAGCTTTAGTGAATTCTAGTAGTTTACGAGTCACTCATCATCGGCCCTTGGTCATTACCATTACAGAAATTTTGTAGTATAGAAAATCAATTTCTGTAAGATCCTTATTATAGTAACTTAAAGATTCTGTCAAATAGAAGGGCCAAATGATTCCAACAATCACTAGTCAAACCAAAGATTCTACAAGGACAACAAAACCAGTTGGATCTTAGTGTTGTACTTAAAGCTCATCACAAAAAAGGTAGAAGAGCCTAGAAGATGGAATCTTGAAACAACCAACGAGAGAGATGGATCCAAGAGTATTCAAAAGAGGGTTTTTGTGAGTTCCTACTACTATTACACGAAACAGTTCAAAGAGGAAATAAACATATCAGATAACAAACTTTTGAACTCCCTATCCCAGATTCCCAGCTGCTTTCCGGACCTAAACCTGTTAATCGAAGAGGATTAACACCTATATAGTCTTCTCACTATTCTCCGGATAAAGGGTTTTATCATCATTCTGTACACAAAACACTAGTATCCTTCCCAAACTACTAAAGTTCCCTCCTATTTTTGTTTCCCTAACGATTTAGAGCACCAAAATATGGCTCCCATCGGAAGACATTACTTCTTCAGATAACCCTACTACTCCATGTTTCACATTCTTTCCCATCATCCAATACACAAACCAAGCAGAATATGCATTTGTCCACCATAAAAGATAATACGAAATATAAAAGAGTTCAAAGTTAAAAAACGAAGACGAAGAGCAGAATCTAAAAGCACTTTTCACCTGAAACCCTTGTGAAAAGATTCCTACACCACCAGGTTACTTACAAGTTTGTCTCCTGAGTCCACACCACAGCCATGAAAACCAAGAATTGGAATCTTCCAAGCACATGGTTTCTCTTTCTTTTTTATTAACCCCTCACAGATTCAGAGTTGATCTGTCCACCCCTTGCATGAGATGCCGACTCACTAATTGCTGATGGTTTACGACCAAAGTTTAATAAATAGTTCCTCTGGTCGTCATTGGTGTGACGCAGACTCGCACGTAAAAGCTCAGCGGGCATTTCCCTCTTTATCGCCAGCTCCAAAACATCCGCTGCACTCCCTTGGTTCTGTCCACGGATTGTGTCATACTTGCTTCTGCAGTATTTGGTAAGAAGGTTGAAGAATTCATCAAATGACGCTCTCCAGAGACCATCATTAGAATTCCCATGCATGACTCGAGGAACCACCACTACTTCCGCAGCTCTCTCAAGAAGAGATATCAAGACAACTGAAGCACCATCTCCAGCAGAACTTCCGATAGGACGGAGAGGTGGCTGCTCTGAAGAACATACTACAGCTGCAAGGCAAGCACTCAGTGCTCGAAGGTCCATGGCCTGAACGCAAACCGTGACTGCTTTGGCAAGATTAGATATTGTCTCTGCTGCTAGAGTATCTGAAGGTAGGCCGCCGAACAGAAATCTCAAGTGGCGGAATATAGCCATACAGACAACTCGAGCATTCTCAGTACCTGGAACTAGAAGTTGTAGATACTTTGTAAGCAATTTCCGACCCTTGGGGAGAGTCGCTATACGTAGAAAGACAATATCATCCTTAGCAGTCATCCCAGATTTCTGACCGGTTTTGCTGAACGGATCAGCAAGTTGAAGTGCTGTCGCTAATCCTTCTAGCAGGATCTGCCGCTTTCTCTTGAGTTGGGCACCTCCGTCCTGGGGTCTTGTGTTTTGGAGAGTCCTGTCAATGTCAACTATGTCAATAAGAACTCCAAGAGCATCTTCAATTGTAACCCTAGCTGCAACGAGAGGTTCCTGTTCCAAATGTTTTCCTGAGCCCTTATGATCCCCGCTTCCATCGTTAAAACCAGGAGAAGAGTCAACCTCAAGCAAGGCATGTGGCCTGCGGACAGATGGAAGTGTAATTTTACCAAGAGCATCTACATGAACTTGTGGATGCTGTTCAGAACTATTACGGGACCGAGGCTGGTGGTCCTTCAACTGAGCAGGATAGAAGTGAGAGATTGCTTTAGATCCGGCAGACTTCTTGGCAAGCTTCGCTTGGTGGTAATAATCATTGACATAGGGATCATTGCTGTGTGAATTGGAATGCTGCATCTTGAGTATACTCTCTATTTCTTCTGAAGTCATGTGCTTTGATCTAAACTGCAGTCCAGTTTCACTTTTCTGACTAGCTGCGTCTGATGTCTGTTGAGAGAGTCCTCTATTCTTTCGACTTCTATGAGATGACTTATGTTTGTGTTCCCTAACTTCACCAACTCCAAAAGGGACTTTACGTGATGGCGAAGGATAGGAACTATACAGTTGAGACTGTAGCGCTGCAAGTTGAGCATATGATTGTCTCTGCTGGAGGGCAAGCAAATGTTGCGACATAATAGCATTTCGAGGAGGCAATTGTTGATGCTGTTGTTGCACCAGATTATGTAATAAACCAGAATGATCTCCGTGTAGATGACCAGGATCAGTGACCCAATGAGGTTGCACCATGTTACCAAGCGTAGGACCGCACGAGGCATATCTAGTCAAATTACCACCATAGTGGGGCCCTTGCGACAATCCTGAAAGATGAAAACCAGAATTTGACAGCGGGGAAGGTGCAGAATAGGTCAACTGAGAACCACCAGGAAGAGAAGGAGCGCGATGGAGATTTCCGGGTGAAGCCTGCGGAGATCTGTTACCAGGCGGGGGAAATGAGGTAAAATTTGATTCTGGTAAAATTATCGGTTCACTATTGTAGTGCTGCAGCTGCGGTTGCTGCTGAGGATAAGAGGATGTCCTGTACAAAGGTTTTGAATGAGCAAATGATTGTGGCTGTGAGGACCATCTCTTAGCTTCTTGATCTTGTTCGTCCAACCAGCTTGTGAGCTCTGCATCTTGTGTCCAATCGGTAGCAGAAGAACCTATAAGATAGAGTTCAGTCAGAAAAAAGTAATCGTGTAAATAATAGCTCAAAACAGGTAATTCCATATTTTAAGTACTGAATTTGCAAATTAGAATGACCACATGATTTCTTCAACTAACACAACTTATATCTACAATCCAACCCTTCACCTCAATAAAACGGACCAGGTCACAATATGTGGACTCAGAAAGGATTTATTAGTAGCTACACCGAGTAAAAAAAGCTACTGAGTACTCACGCTCAGCTGCTGGCTTTGCCGAAAACGGAAACAGAAAAGGAAAACTGAAGAACAAGAACTACACCAGGCTAAAAAATAACCCTAAAGTTATAAAGTAGTAACCAAGATAGGAATTTAACTCACTCTCTCTTGAAAAGGATCCTGATCCTCTATCACCAATAACTCCAGGGTGTTTGGGTCCGGTAACAACTCTGTTTAACTACACAAAAGAGAATAGGTAGATTTAAAATCACTGACAACAAGTCAAAGCAAAACGAAGAAGCTGAAAAAAAAAGCAACAAGCATTTGCATGAAACAAAAAGAAGATGATTGATTATCAGTTTATCACATGCAACCATGACATGGTGGTAGGTAAGATATTAAGATTGTCATCATAGTGTTTGTAAATAAAAATTATGCTAACCTTTGCGAAAGTTGTCGCAAGATCATCCATGTCAGATAGTGATCCTAAACCTGCACCCTGGAACCAACATGCATATCTATTAGTAAAACATCTGCAACCATTACTTACTACATGCATCATTATCAAGATGTTAGCTTTCAACAGAGAAAGCATGTTACCTCTCCTTTATCAAACAAGTGATACTCATCATCATCAGCATGTCCAAGAACAGGAGCGATTACTCCATCATCATCAAGACCCCCAAGTTCCATATCATCCAGATTTTGTCCAAAAAACTCATATTGTGATGCATCAAAGAGTGTACTGTTTTTATCTGCAGATACAAAAACAGCTGTTTCAGAATCCAACATTACAAACACATGACCATAAAAATCTAGACTTTAACAATTCAAGGGATTAACACAACATCTCTAAAGACAAGTTTTTTAGTATCCAAACTGGTCTATCATTTGTGCATTGGAACACAACATCGAAAACTAAGCAAACCCATCAGATCCCATTAGAACATTAAAGATGCTATATAGCTCAGTGACCTAAATCATACATAGCATAAATCTCCAACATTTATGTGCTTAAACAAACCAAGCAATACACAAAACCGAATCCAAAATCAGCTATAAGCAGCAAAATCATAAAAGAGAAAGAAAGAAACATCCTTTAAGAAGAAGACTGACCTAAGGAAGAAGCGCGAACAAAGTTATACAAATCCCTTGAATCAGATCTCTCCATGATCGAAATAAACGAAACTTTAGAGGTAAGAGAAGATAACAGAAGAGGACATAAGAGAGAATCCTCTTCCCCTAGGGTTTCAGATAGGTGGTGCTTTGTGAAGGAGATAGAACAACAAAATTCGAGGTGGGTAAGTGAAATCAGCAGAGATTGCTGCTAGGGTTTTCGAATTGATAAAACAAAGAAACGCAAGTAAAGTTGAAGAAGGAGAAATCTATAAAACTCTCTCCGCGATAAAAAAGAGAGAGAGAAGGGCAATGAAGAGAAGGGGAAGGGAAGAAGAAAGCAATGGCCTTTATTTGTTCTTGTTCTGTTTCCTTGGCCGTGTGTAACATCGACACATGACCTGACCTTTTGCCCAAACCCAAATAAAAATCCAAACTTTTTTTTTTGATTTTTTTTCCTATTTTGTTAGTATGATAATAAAATTAGTCTTAAATCATTAATTGGTTCAAAAAACTTTAAGTGTAACATATTTACTACAATTAATTATAAGCAAATTAAAATTAATTTATGTAAATTTTGTTCTGAAAATATAGTTTTTGATTTTTTCATACTAAATCCACTGCCTAAATGATATGCATCATATGCTTATATGAGTCAAAGAAAAAAGTGTGATGCTTTATGTCCGATCCCATCCCACTGATTCTTTTATGATCTTGAGGTTTAAGACCCATTACTTTACTTGTTCCAAACTCAACCAAAATCAATTTTAAAAATATTGAAAAGACATAGACTTTATTTATATATAACTCAACGACACGTTTACTTGGTCCATGTGATTGCATTTCATCCCGGTCGGTTCAAATTGATCTCATTATGGTCCATTTTTTGAAAGTATCACAACCAATATTTTGATGATGATAGTTTTATTTTCGTTATGATTCATCATTTCCATGTAAAAACTTAGGGATAAAAAGTCAATATACATGATTATAAATGTATTTAAAATAATATATCTATGTTTACTCTTTTCTTTTACAATGATAAAGCATACAACAAAGTAAGGTTATCTCAAAGTTGCACAAATAAATCTGAGGAAAGTGGTATACATTATACAAATGGAGATGAACTTTAAATCCAATACTAGAAGAGCCAATGCTTCCTTCTCGGTTTTCTTGTTGGAACATCTGGAAGAGCAAGAACTACTCAGATTGAGATTCAGAAAGCCATGGAGATAATTAGTGATGATAATAATTTACTTTAAAAGCAGAGTTGAGTGCAGGAAACTGAGTTTTTTACCTCCATTAGCGTATAAAGAATTGTAATGCACTTCGCTCCAGAAGCTGAGCCAAGCCTCTGCAGTACAACAAAAGGATTCAAGACGGTTAGGAACGAGTAAACTTGGCCTAGAGCATAAAGGTAGAAAGAGGGCTTTGTACCTCTAAGAGGGTTCTTGTTATGAGGAAGAATCTCGATGTAGGATTGATCCCGAAAGGATGTGACTAAGCAGATCTTGGCTTCGAACTGCAGTAATGCTGAGTCAGCCAGTCATTCAAGTAAAAAAAGTAACGAAATGTGAGCGAATAAAGGTAAAATTTGTTGATGAGTCTTCAAGATGCAGTTGCTCAAAGAAGATCTGATCTTTAAGGTATGTTTGTAAAACTTTTGTAGTCTATTATAGTAAACTCAAAGGATGGTATCTCTTTGAAAACTTACTCTATCCGCTGCAGCTTGAAGAGTAACATGATCTCCCCATTCACCATGTCTAGTCGCGTCCAAAATGTATCAGCAAAAGAATGAATCGGAGAATAATTTATCACTCGTTGACACTATCAAAAAAAATAAAAATGTCTCACTTTTTCATCTTCCTGGTGTAGTGTCTGTATTTCATTGGCACATATTCTTCGTATAACTTCCGTTGTTGTTTTAACTGAAAAATGCAAATGCTAAGTCAGAATAATTGCAGTAAACTATAAAGTAGTATGTGGCCAAAACTAAGGAAATAGGTGTTTTGATGGGAACTTCAGGAAGTGAGCTAACTGCTAAAGCCGAGAAAAAAAGTTTCAGAGATTGAAAGCCAGTCAACAGAGACAGGAAAGACAGCTTGAAGGGTGTTGCTGAGGAATTTTCAGAAGAAGCACGAGTTTATGAAAGAGAGCCAGTATATATGATTAAACACATTCATCCCTGAAGGCGCTGACTAAAGAATCGGACATTTGTGAACAAGAAAATGAGATGCGTTATGGTTCTCAGGCAGTACCTGCTTTACAACATGCTTCCTTACATGTTTATGGTAATCTGCATTGCGGAAAAGCTGGTCTGCTAAAGCTCGAAACTGGCAAACAAGTATAACAATATGACAAAGCAAATCAATACAAAGTCTTTTGAAGAGTCCACACAAGGTCTATATGGATGTTCCTTTCAACGTACCTGGCAATTTCCATCTCCCTCCATTTGCAATTCCGCTAAACCATATGTGGCCAACCTGAACAAAAAAGAGAGACCATTAAAGATGTTTCTAGATTGAAAACAACTAGCTATTCTATCGACAATGAACAATCTAATCAGCATCAAATGAAGAATGCAGTCAAGGAAATGAAAGACGATGACACTAAAGGAAACGTTGATAAGAAGATGAGAACCTCCCAGAGAGCAGCTCATGGTCTAATGTTGCATCATTTATATCAGGTATCTCCCTGTTAACCCGAGGAGTGTGCTGCCAATAAAAAATTCCACAAGATATTCAAAGAACTTGTCACCAATAGACACTAACAACAACAATGAATAGCACAGATCCAAGCCTAAATGTGAAGATTAAGCAAAAGAAGCTTATCATACTGGGATAGAATCCAAATGAGATAATCTCTTCCCAAGCTTGCCTTCTCTTCTCAAGCTCTCATCTTCAGCTAATATACGTGCAATGGTCTGATCATCATCTGTATCCGCCACACTGCTACTAAAACTCGAGTTTGAGCTCGCACTTGTACTGCCGCTTGCTCTAGCACTTGTACTTGCATTTGCAAATGGATTCCTATGGTTTTCATCCATTGTATTTGGATCCTATACTAAATACAACCTAGGAAGCAAGACAGAGACTACCTCTGATCAGTTTAAAACGAAAACCATAATCTTGAGAAACTAGTATCAATCCAATACCATTAAGCAACCAAATCCAAAAGGTATATCAACCTAAAATGTTGTAATCTGTAACAAAAGAAGACAACTTTCGATTCAATCACACAAAACTACAGAAACCCAGATCAAAGATCACACTGAATAAACCCAAATTCAAAAGAAACCCAAAACAATCTCAAATTCTTGAAACGTTACCCACTACTGGAAACGTAATTCTCTGAGATTCAAAATCCTAAAGTTGAGCAAACAAAAAGTTGAGATAATTACCAACAAAATCTGGTTGCTTGACTTGGCAAGCTCAATTTTTCGAAATCGATCAGCTAAAGCAAGAGGGGGAGAGAAATCGTTGAAGAAAAGAAAGAGGCACCTAAGAGACAGATAGAGAGAGACGTCAGCTACGGAAGAAGCTAAAGAAGGTTTCCTTTTTCCGATGCGATTGATTTACTACTGCAGACAAATAAAAATGGATACTTTCGTTTCGTCGGTCTCAGAGATGTTTTCTTCTTCGTCAGATTTCCTCAAGACTTCTTTTTTTTCTTCTTCTTCTTTGGCGGGTCAAAGAAAACGTCACCGTTGCGTGTCGTTTTAATTATTTTTTCCGCGTTTTCTAATTAATTTCAGTAATCCTTTTTTATTTGTTTGTCAGAAAAATATTATTGCTTTAATTATTAGTGTATTTTATTTTTTTCTGCAAAAGAAACGACCTTAAAAATAATGCATAAAGTGAGTAACAAAAATTTTAAAATAATAAAGGATGCTGAAAAAAATAAAAAATAAAAATAATACATAAATAAAATAGAAAGAAAACAATTATAAAACTATAGTTAATTATCTAATAAAGTTAGTTACTAATATGATATTTTCTTGTTTGATGTAAAAAAAAATCAATGATGCATTAAATAAACTAGAGAATCTATATACTACAATCTATTTATGATTATATAAAGGCGTATGAGGAAAACGTTGTCCAATATAATGTCGCTATTTTTTCTCTTAATTTTGTCAACTACTTTTAATTCTTTCAACTTTAAGATGATTGACATGCGTGCACCATATAAGACCAGATCAACTTAACTAATCTTATTGAATATGATGGCTGAATACTGATGGCTCTCCAAAGAAATTTGTCTCCATTTAAAATAAATAAATTGGTCACTAGAGTCAAATATATTCGTTAATATGGTTAAAATGCTTTCATACCAAATGTTTAACCAAATAAAAACTACAATCGTTGAATCAAAACATCATTGATTCAAGTTGTTCGAAAACACTATACATTTTCAAGTGCTTATTTTGAAGTTAAAACAATGAAAATATAAATATTATGACATCGACACTCTTCGCTCGTCTAATTAAGCTCGTTTTTTAAAAATGTAAAATTCATTTCCGAACTCAAACGAGCTTCATTCCCCATTGCTCTGTCTCTTAACTTCCTCAATCTCTCACCCATATCTTGATCCTCCATTACTTTCCTTAGTCCATCTTCAACCTCCTTCTCTCCAAACCCGCTCAATCTCACTCCAATCTTCCAAACGTCCACGATGTATTTACAGTTAACAAACTGGTCTCCGGCCACCGGATAACATAGTAGCCTCCGGGAACTTGCCACTGCCTATTATTGTACAAGCAATAAATCAAAATTTAATACACATATTGTATAAAGTTAATTTATATAGTAGATACCATAATCATATAATACATGCTAGATTTTACTAGTGTATATCAATATGTTACATGTACCTCCATAGTCGAGTTCCAGCCACAATGAGTCACGTAACATCCCACAGAATCGTTTCTAAGAACTTCAAGTTGCGGAGCCCATGAGACGATCCTTCCTTGGTTTTTGGTAATTGTGACTCTATGCACAAAACCTGGTGGTAGTCCCTCTTGCCACACTCGGTTTAACGCCCAAAGGAAAGGTCTCCCTGACGCTTCCAACGCCAATGCCAACGTTTGAATATTTGATTCTCCTATAGGAGAAACCCAACTTCCAAATGAGATATAAATGACTGAGTTCGGGTTTTGTTCTTGAAGCCAACCTAGACAAGACATGTCTTCTTCCCAAAAACTAGTCTTGGTTATAGTTATATTATTTGTTGCTTCTTGGTTATGCAATGGACCTAAATGAAGGATTTGAGGGTTTTGACCATTGTTTTCTTTGTTTAAATCGTTAGATTTTTTGTAGGATGCTTTGTGGTTGTCGACATCTTCATATTCATCTTTAAAGGAGCTTGTCAAGATCCAACGGAGACTTTTTGTTCGTTCTAGAGTTCTTTGCCAGAACTTGAATCGTTTTTTCTGAGCTTTGGGAGTTCCGATCAGCCACGGTAGATCTTCTGCGGATAGGAGCGGTTGCTCTGGCTGGACTATTGTTTTTTCTAGTTGACGAGGACAACCTGCACATCAATGTTACAACTAACTGTAATTAATATGAAATAATGTAGTAACCATAAAAATATGACCAAAAAAAAAAATATTACAACAAAGGGAGGATAAAATAACGAAAGACATGCAAAAAATATGTTTTCAAACTTAATTAGATTTGGAAAATTGCTTCATCAAATTAATATCAGATTAGTGTGGGTTTTTCTTGTTCATATGGTTAGATTCATGGTTCCCACTTCCAACTAAAAGTTTGACTTAACAGTTTTCATGTTGTATATATGACCAAAACTATGATATATATGTGGATATCATTGAGTGATCCAATAATAAAACTCCTTTCTAATTTGAGTCATGACTTAAAACTTCGTAAGACTTGCATTTTCATTCTTTATCACCGTATCCAATGATTGCATATTTTTTAGGTAATCATATAATCCGGCAATTATCAACTACAAATGTTCTGTTTAAAAACCTATGTCGACCGACTAATTAAAAGACCTATATATATTGAACCGCAACATGAGGGGACAACCAATTACCATGATATATATTCATTTTTTTTATAATATAATGGATCTACTGATTACCATGACTATATATATACGCACATGCAATTTCATAACTCTCCATTTTTACGTCTATTATAATTTACTTTAAAGCTTCCGCTAAGTTATAATCACAATAACATATTAAAACAACTACGTAGTATGTGAATTAACCGGTGTATCAAAATAATGCGAACTACCTTTTTGGGAAACTAAGCCTGTTCGGACTAGCTCCGGTATTGCTTGGATCAAACGGTAAGCAGCGAACATCACCGGCCAGAATCCGGCGACCGGAACTCCACACCGATCAGCCACTCCTATAGCCCACGAAGCCAGCAAATCAACCACAACACAAGCCACATCCAAGTCTTCTTCTAGTAGGAGCCGTTCGAGCTGTGGTGGCATGATGTTCTCCATTGAGTTCTCTATCGAGAAGAAGTCCGAGGGAGGTGCGTCCGGACGATCTTGACCGTCAGATAAGGCCAAGAACGTGATCCCAAGATCCTCGTTAGTAGCCGAGATCCTACGGTGGATAGACTCGGGAGTCATAACGACAGGGGAGAATCCACGGCTGAGGAAAGCCGATGCAAGGTGAAGCATCGGAGTGACGTGGCCTTGCGCCGGATAAGGGATGAATATTATCTTTGGCTTTTGTGTTACTTTCATATCTTTTTTTTTCTCTTCCTATATTTTTGAGTTTTCGTAATTGATAGTTGCTTATGTTAATTATGTGAAATCGAGTGATTATATAACAAGGAAGATGAAAGACTACAGATTCTTATTTAATTGTTTTCTACATACCATGCATGTGCTATATTGATCGACTCTAGCAATCCGTACATGCATGGATATATGTATACACGTCCACTATCCACAGATCACCAATGAATGTTTGTTTTCATAGTTTATCATAAAATATATGTAAATATTTAGAAAAGGTGACTCAAACATAATATTGTAATTAAGGAAGATGCTACTTCCTCATTTTTCTATTACAATTGTTGGGCCGTTACTTCTGCAGTGGCCATTCTTCATTTTAATTAAATAAAACCCTATCGAATAGTTTCGAGTATGGACCACATATCTACTATTTATATACGCATACACACACACACATAGATAATGTGAACTGGTAATTTGCTGGAACATGATACGGTGGCTGCTTTAGAAAATGCTTGTATAGTTGTATCAAATGTAAATCATGCTCTAAATCGAATATAAAACATTTAAGTTATGTCAATAGTCGCATGAAGTCAATGACTCGATCGTAGTCAACAATCCTCGAGAAGTAGAGGGCATGTTGATACCAGCGATCCATAAAAGATTCCAACTTGGATTTCTGAATAAATATACCATGAATTTTCAAAAAGGCTTATGTTAGGTCTAGACCTAATAATTTAAGTACAAAGTGTAATAGTTGATTAGCTGGATTAGGAGATCGAAAGCCGTTGACGAAGGAGATCCATAATAGACAAGGCTTACCACTATTCCTGAAATCTTCAAAGATCCCACGTGGTTTGATAGGTTTTAAAGACCGGTCCATCTCGATTTATATTAATGTGCTTCGTAAATTATAAATAGAAAAACCATATTACTATATGTGAAAAACTGTTTGGCCGCATAACTCAAAAGGTTTTCAACTCTTAAACTTTTGAAATTATCGTATAGTGCCTTGTCTGTGAATAATTTTTTCATGTGAGCGAATCAAAAAAGTGTTTGGTAAGCCATGCCAAACCAATACGTTCTGAATGCTATTCGGATATAGGAACACTAATACACTATAGCTACCGGCATCTATATTTATTTGGTTTTAGTCCGTATATATGTACTATATTTGGAAGGAAATTCCGATTATATCTTGATATAAACTATATATTTCCTTTATCAAAAAGCTCTAAATTTCGTCCATTCAGACCCTTGTACTCTTATCTTTTTTTTTTTCTTTTTTTTTGTTAATAACATAGTTAACATTCGCAAACTATTTTCCCATTTTTCTGTTTTCTGATCAATGTGCGTATTTTTAGTTTATGAAATTATAAACTTGCCATCTCAAATCGCTGTCACAAGATATTTGACCGTCTTCTCATTATGCACCACAACACCAGTGAAATATTGTGATATATAATAGTTTTTTTGCAACATATACATATAGACTAATATTTTTGTTTTGATAAATTATCCGAAATAATATATAACTAATATATATCTACATACATATATATTTGTTGTAAAAAGGAATAGAGGATTGATGTTTTTCTTTAATTGATGTTTCCATTTGAAAAAAGTAAAGGTATTTACTTTTAAGAAATGGAATACTTTGTTTGAAAATCCAACTCGAAGGCAAATCAAATGAGGAAACATATGTAGAAAAGGAAGATATTTTGGATACAATTGGTTTAAATAGCTAGTGAAAAGCAAGAAAGTCATCGAATAATTGTTTCAACTTTCAAACCATAAATTCTTCACGTGTCTGTTTGTCTGTTATCTCTACAAGTTTCTTATATCAAAAACTCTAAAAACTTTTTTTCTTTTTCTTTAGTAATGAAATTTGGATTAGATTCCAACTACTTTAAAGAACACAAAGAAATTTTAAAAACAGTTCACGTCGTAAATAAATCAAGTATCACGACACCACAAATTAATGTCACGAAAACGCGAATATAGAGCTTCAGTTATCCAATCCTATATATATAAGCTTCCTCAAATAATTTTTTTTTGGGTTTAAATTCAAGTAATATATGAAAGTAGATAAATTAAATAAATACGTAATAACTATTTTTTAAAACTAAAAATAAACTGCTGAATACCATTGGGGCAAAGTTTGTTGTGCTATCTCAGGTTACGATTCTACCAGGGAAGTTCGATGCAGGGGAGTTCGATTCTAAGATTTCCACTTAACCAACAAAAAAAACTATTTAAAGATATGGTTTGCGTCCTTATCTTTCAAGCATATATACGACATCTCAACCTAAAGTTTTAAGCAATTAATTACAAGACTAAGGCAAAATTATCTTATGTACCTACAATGATATCTCAACCATTGATACCAAAAAAAAAAACAAAAAAAATGAGATCTCAACCATTATATGATACTCAATATTTTGACGTCAAGAAATCCAAAAGTTCTAGTAGTATAAAAGATTATAATATTCTGGTGAATATAGTTAAAAGCTATAAATACAGTTGACGCGTAATTTTATGGACCAAAAACTGATGTATTTGGTAACTATTTAGTAAATGAGTTAGATGTTTCTTGTTCAAACACATCGTTTGTATTTTAGTTGTCAAATACGTCATACAAATAATGCTAAATTTTGTCTTTTATTTAAAGAATAACATTTTGATGCAAACATTTCAAATAATCAGGTGTTAATTCTTAGTAGCTTTACCCGTATATCAAACTCAGTATTCAGGATCAAATAAATTTGATCAGTTCACTAACAAAACTACTAACCGTATATGTATAATACTTAAGAACTTTGAACAATAAATTAATAATATAGATCATTATTGCTAAAATATTACTATAAGATTCTAAATACCAAAAACTTTCATATCTAGCGACTAGCGTACTTAATTGAATTCAACCACTCCAATAATCTTAAGAAGTTCAAACCTGCTTTTCTCGTCCGCATCTTCATAATCTCTATTTATATACCCACCAGTGGCCATCACCAAACCTATATTTAACTATCTCTATAAAAACTTTCATATATTCCTCTTCTTTAAATTAAAACACAAACACTCTCTTCTCTTCATAATCCTCATCTCATCATCACTTTGTCACTAAATCAGAATGAATCCATCCGAGCAGAATCACTTGTCCGGTAAATTCTTCAATTATCTGTTTAAATCAAGATCGATATCCAATTAGATAAGTTAATAATCTTTTCTTGCCTCAGTGGAAAAACCTTCACAGACTTCTTCGGGGCCGTACACAAGTCCACCACCGATTGGTTATCCGACCAGAGATGCGATGGTTGGTGATCCTCCAGCCGCCGCAGTGGAGACAAAGTCCAAGGGCGATGGTTTTTGGAAAGGATGGTATGTTTTTCTTTCATTCACTCTCTTCATGTGATTATAGATCATGATGGTTCTAATTATCCGTTTTGCAAGACATTCATACGACGCTCTTATTTTATTTTTAATGATCTATCAGTATAGGGTTTCAATTTCTTGTGTGTTTCTCTGTTTTCCTGAATTATTATGGAGTATCTCTAATTCGAGTAGTCAAACTATTGGTTTTGAACTGCAAATGTTTTGGCAAAATTTGGGTCAACATTTTCTAGTCAAGATTTGTTTTTTTTCCCAACATTTTAGTTGATAACTAGTGTTTAATTTCTTGCAATTTTGTTGTTTGTTTTAA
>Ga0041059_1002068_pt1 | contig 15386 bp, 9 predicted proteins | sample AraColnosormetaG_FD_56232 | JGI IMG/M metagenome (GOLD analysis project Ga0041059, IMG submission 56232) | Arabidopsis roots microbial communities from North Carolina, USA - Col MF nosort | ecosystem: Host-associated > Plants > Roots > Unclassified | place: USA: North Carolina | collected 2013-09-02
TTTTTTTTTTTTTTAATTTAGAGAAACAAGGAACTAAATATATGAGAAACGTATTGTTAATTTTCATCGAAAAAAATAAAAATTCGTGACTAAATGTATTCGAACACCCTTCAAAAAATTAAAAACGGCCTTGATATATAAATACTTTGTTGATAAAAAAATATATATGAATACTTTGATAATCTTAAATTAATAGATAGACGGTCCAAAATCAACCAGTGTGGCCATTGTGTCTACACATTAAATTTAATGAACAGCAACATAAGCAATCTCATGGCACTATAAATACATTCTCTTTGGGGCACTCTTACTGCAAATTTCAGCATAACTACTCATATATACAAACTCCTAAACCTTGCTTCTAAATCCACAAAAAACAACAACATGAAACTACTCTCTATCACTTTGACCTCTATCGTCATCTCGATGGTATTTTACCAAACACCAATCACCACTGAAGCAAGAAGCTTGAGGAAAACAAACGACCAAGATCATTTTAAAGCTGGATTTACAGATGATTTCGTGCCCACTTCTCCAGGAAACAGTCCTGGTGTGGGACACAAAAAAGGTAATGTGAATGTTGAAGGGTTTCAAGATGACTTCAAGCCCACGGAAGGAAGAAAGTTGCTGAAAACTAACGTTCAAGATCATTTCAAAACCGGATCTACAGATGATTTTGCACCTACTTCCCCTGGACACAGTCCCGGGGTGGGACACAAGAAAGGAAATGTCAATGTTGAAAGTTCCGAAGATGACTTCAAACACAAGGAAGGAAGAAAGCTTCAACAAACAAACGGTCAAAATCATTTCAAAACCGGATCTACGGACGATTTTGCACCTACTTCTCCGGGAAACAGTCCTGGGATAGGTCACAAGAAAGGGCATGCAAATGTTAAAGGGTTTAAAGATGACTTCGCACCCACGGAAGAAATACGATTGCAGAAAATGAACGGTCAAGATCATTTCAAAACCGGATCTACCGATGATTTCGCACCTACAACTCCAGGAAACAGTCCCGGTATGGGCCATAAGAAAGGAGATGACTTCAAACCCACGACACCAGGACATAGCCCCGGGGTTGGTCATGCTGTCAAGAACGATGAACCTAAAGCTTAAAAAAGGTTTAATAGTTTATAGCTATATCTAATACATTGGTTTACGATATGTATTTTTATAAATTATAGTGTAATAGATTATACCCATTGGTACCATTTTATACTGGATTCATAATTCTAGATCATGAATAAAATTAGGGATACAAATTGTTGTGTTAACATTTGAAACTCTTTGTATTGTACGAGCTTGTTTATTGATATTATTTGTTAATTATGATTTTAAATACTCATTATATCGTCCGTAGTGTTGATATGGACTAATAATGAGCTTCTTAATATTTGTTACCTTCAATGAGGTAAATTAAAATTCAAAAGCACGTAAATATCTCAACAAATTGTATTAGCTACGTACGGAAAATAAACAGATACAAATAATCAAATCATATACAGACGAATAAATCAAAATCAAACCCACAAAATCGATCGAATGAGTTCGTACATGTAACCAGTTTGAAATTTGCTTAGATGTTGATTAACACCAACGGTGATAGTGTCTATAACCTTTAGCCAAACGGTGTGGATACAGGTGCAGGTCCAGCGAGTGCATCAGAGCGTTTGATGCTTCCCATACCGCATATGATACAACCGGGCGACGAAAGAGCAGCAAACTTAGCACCACAGAGATCACAAACATCGTATCCAATAGTCGATAATCTGCTGAGCGTAGCTGAGCATAACTGAGAAGGATCTTCAAGCGGGTCAATGGATTTGTTCGATGTGCCTCTCTGGACACAGAGATCGACTAGTCCTCTTAATTCCTCTTGCTTACTCGCTGGTGCCTTTGATAAAAGAAGTTCCAGCATCTGCTTTGAGTAGCCATAGTTTTGAACTTCCATGTTTCTTTTGATTGCAGTACGTATGCAGTTTATACGGTGCTTGGCTAGTAGTGGCAGTGAAGCTAGATGCCTTGAAAGTCTTGCCATTTCGTCCTTTGCGCTTAATGCACTTGCACCTTGGACTCTTTGTAGCCTCAAGATTTCCTGCAAATGGGAGAGAGGAGAAAAAAAGCATTGATAAGATGGTCTCATCGTTTGAGCAGAATCTAAACTCATTACAGGGGAGATCGACGAGAGTTAGTTACCCGAAGGAGAGTTACAGCTATCTTGTACTGAGCACAGATTGTGGCTTGAGCTTTGATATCTGCACCACGCGATTGATCCTTAGCCAGAGCCAAGAATGCTTCGTCAAAGCAAGACAGTGCATCTGGAAGCTGGTTTTGTTCAAGATGGGCAAGTCCAGTCTTGAAACAAACCGGAGCTGCAGCTCCACGTGGAACCTGAGGAGAAAAGCAAACAATAAGATATGCACTTTTACGTGTTGGATTTGATCTATATATGTAATAAGAAACATCAGAAAGATTAATTAGTGAATTCCAAAATCAAATTCACATTTACCTGTCCAGGACGAACTGATGCAGGAGGCGATTGAGGTTGTCCAGGAGGCTTACCAGAATCGCCGGTATTTGGAACTCCAAGAACGCTAAGATCAAGAGGCTGTGTAGAAACGGGAACCTGAGATGGCACCTGGTTCTGACCAGGATACTGTTGACGAACACCGCCGTCAGGAAGTCCAACAGTCTGAAATGGCGCACCAGGTTGTTGACTTGTTTGTTGAGGATACTGTTGAGGAACACCACCATCGGGAAGACCAATATCAGGCAGAGGAGTATTATTTGCTTGATTTGGACCACCCTGTGCAGCTATTGCAGCTCGAGCAGCTTGGTCCATTTTCGAAAGATAAGTGCCAGGAGGAGGCAATGTCTTGGCAACCTCAACAGATGGGATTGTGTTTTGGAAAAAGTCTTCCGGTATCGGCGCGGCTACACCAGGTGGAGCTGGTTGAGAAACTGGTTGAGGTTGCTGTGTCCATGAGCTCATTGCAAAAGGATCAACAGGAGCAGATGCAGAACTTGGAGCAGTTGTAGTTGCAACTGTTGAGGAAGAAGGCTGGCTTAACATCTGACCCAAATCCTGAGATCCAGCATTAATTGATTTTGTTCTACTCATTGTTAAGCCTAGACCATCTCCGAGTTTAAACGTTTTAGCAGCTTCTTTAAGCTTATTGACGTCCACGGTGGTAGATGTTGGCTTTTCTCGTATTCTAATCTGCAGCTTCTTAGGTTTTGTTACACCTTCCTCGTCACTGCTGCTGCCATCACCAGTAGCACCATACATTGTTTTCTTGAATTCCTCAGCAGCCTTTGCCTGTTCATCAGCTACGTTTTGTTTTCCAAGGGATTCCAGACCCATCATCGAACTTGATTCACCAGCAGGAAGTGCCAGAGGTTTATCCGATACAGGTTTACCCAACAAACTAAGCCCTCCAGGTTTAGAAACTAAGCTGTCTTCTTTAATTTCCACCACATTAACTCTGCCTTTGACACAGCCCAAGTAAACACCAATATGATCAGCTACTATTGAGGGGATGGTTCCATCTTCATTCTTCATGTATGGCATTACTTCCCCAGCAAGCTCCCACTTAGGTATGCTCTTCATGTCGGTTGGAGTCTTGATTTCCCAGTTGCCACCACCCCATTCTGGTCCTTTTGGAACCATACTCTCAGCTGCAAAATTAGCAAAAATTCCCTGGGTCCATCCTGTAGACCGTACTCGTAAAATCCTTTCACAATATCGTCTCAACTCGGGATCTCCACTTTCTTCTTCCAATTTCTGGGCAAGACGACGCATAGCACTAGGGTTGAGGTGGCATATAAAAAGATCTAGCATGCTCTCATAGTCGCCTATTACTTCAAAAGTTTCCTTTGCGCTATCGAATTGACCATATCTACAGTACAAAATGTACAAAGTAGTTAGATGACTGAAGCTTGCCAAAAATATTGCCATGAGAAACTAGCATAGGGATGTAATTTAGGTACAAGGATCAAGAAGTGTTATATCGGAGTTCCAACTAACTATAGATAGTGACTGGGGAGGCGGTAAAAATACTTGAGATTAACTTTTCAAGGTCCAGTTCAAGATACGCTAAAACTCCCACATATTGTAGCTTTGAATAGGCCATCCAACAATAACTAACTATATTTTTTAGATATTCAGATGCTACATATGTCCTGCAAAGAAAGTTTACTTACTTGATACAGGCATATCCAAGCTGCCGGAACCTCTGGAACAAAAGAGAAGTTGGAGGACATTTTGGATAGTCTCTAGAACGCAAGAACTCGTCCTTTAAAACTGACAATGCCGTGGAGAACCGAAGAGCCTTTATCGCATATGCACAACGTAATACCTAATTTTTTCAAAACCGTTTAGTAAGAGAACACATCTTCTGGGGGAGAGTTCTGGTCATAAGATCTACTGAACTCGACTCACCTGGTTGAATTGAGGGCCTGCTTGAGCTAGTGATACAGCAAGATCTCCACATACTGGAGCGCTTCTAGCAAGAATATCAAGAGATCTTGGAGTAATTCGCAAGCTATCAAACCTGCAGCCATTATATATATAAAAAAAGAAGCTAATATAGTTAGCATGGAATGCAGTCAATAAAGATAGCTAGGGAAAGAGACAAAGAAACTCATTGATGTATCCTGCACACCTATTCCAAAGTATTTGACATTAAATATGTAACAACGTGTAAGCAAAGAAAAAAGGAAAGGGGGTAACCTTGTTGTTATTTGATACAATATTTCAGAAAGGTCTACTTTCTGTTCAAATGTTTGTTGCATTGTAGAAAATCCAATTAAAAGCGGTTCAAGTAGCCCAACAAGGCAGCTCTTGATTTCGATCCCCTTTTTCTGCTTCGGACTTATATCAGTGGGATGAGCAAGCAATAGGCGGTCATTCAAGGCACCAACTAGGGCTGCGTTGAAGAGGATAAATTTAAGAGAATGAAATACAGTAAAATCACCTTAAGCATATAGAGAATCAAGATCTACTTACCTGCGTATGGTGTACTTATGGAAAGAATAGTCCTCACTTTCCCATCCCAGCCAAGTAAACATACAGCAGTTGTTGTAGAAAAGAGTAAGGCAGGCCCAACCCATAGAAGAGATCTAAAGTACGCATAAGTTAAGGATTTTCAATAGTCAATGAGCATGCATCTAAAAAGTGTTAGCATATAATGCACATGATTGAAAGGGAAGAAAGATAGTTTAATCAGGATATTGATGGTAAGCCTCTATCATATTTCGTTGAACTGCTTGCCAATATATCAAAATCCGCAGACACCATCAGCACCCTTTGGGTTGTTAATATCCCTGCGACATATCCCCGGGGTGTTTCTTGCCATTGAACCTGTACATTTTGAGACAACAATTAGTTCTTTATACAATTGATGGAAAAAACTACTTTAGAAATCTAAATCATATTCTAAGAATCTCTACGTAATACAAAAGTTGATTGACCAAAATTTCAGGAATATCAATTGTCGATTCAACCAATTTTTGACAGCAATAGAACGCTAACACCAACATGACGAGTCAATTTTCTGAACATGATCGTTTTAATTTCAAAGAGAACCGGCCAGATGTAAACCACATTAAAGGGTAAGGAATAAAACGACTGCATTTACTGAGCTGGTCATAGAATCAAATACTAGATATCAAAAGTTTATTTGGTTGGAAAATTTCCCACCAAACTACTAATAAACAGTACGAAGTTATAATAGATGTTGCATACCTGAAGAGCTATTTCATGTTTCTTCAACTTGATTGACTTTCGTCCCTCACCTTGTGTTGAAATATAATGACCATCTGAAGCTGAGAGACGGTAGCCTTGAAACAACTTTGCCAGCCCAATTTGGGTTCCATTACAAGCAAACATCAGAGTGGACTCTGTAATTTAAAGAGGCATCAGTTAGCGATGGCATGCTCCAATTGATAAGTAACTTCAAGAATGAGATTATCTGTAACTTCAAGAATGAGATTATCTGATGCAACATCACCTATCGGTGTGGAAAAAACACGATCGACTTCTGTCTCAAACATGAATTGTTGTGGACCCTGAATTCCAGAAGGATCCGCCTCTTTCTTTTGGTTTTCTTCAGATAACAAATTCTTCTCATTCTCTTCCATTGTGGTAAGTTTTGGGAGGATATACATAGACAGTCCTGTCTTATCCTCGTCAAGAATTGCAAATTGATCGTCATTTGGGCCGATAAAGGCAGCATCACAACCTGCATACCAAAAAAGTATAGCTTTGAGGTTACTCTTCTCTTGTTCGTTTACGCCTTTGGAAACATAGGAAAACAAAAAGGATGAACGGCTTAAATAATTCTAAGCTTGCATCTCTATCAAGTAAACAGATCATTCGTTGAAACGTTCAGCTTCCTTGATTGTTAGTAACTACTGTTTTATAGCATACATTGTACCCCTGGTATATTTAAATGACTGGATGCAGTATGATACCGTTTAATGTTTTCAAAACTAAAAGTTATGAGGCAGGATAGGAAGTTCTCTAAAGAATAGCAAGGGAATCCAATGATTAGACAAACCTTTAGCAGTGCTTCCTTTGCTATTAGGCAGCTGGGAACCTGTATTTTCCCAGTAAAGCACAACTTCATTTGTAGCACCACTGAACTCAAAGACAACCAGAAAGAGGTGCCTTTTACGACTGTAAACAATGTGTTTCGAATGATATTCAACATTTCCGGGGATCTGAAACAGAAAAGTTCTGTAAGTAAAAGGAAACCAAAAACTAAAACGAAATCACATGATATCAGATTATACCGATGTGTACAGCTTCTTGTAGATGTTGTCTGTTCCAGAACAGAGATTGTGAGCCATGAGGTTAAGGCCCTCGATATAAAAGGACCTCACAGGATAATGAAGAACTCTATTTGGCTTATTGAAGAAATTCAGCTCCAAATGAAATGGCTGTCAGATAATCCAATCAGTCAGGCATAAATCAGATACTACAGAAAAGAAACACTAAACAACAGTTACATGCCTGGCAAACAGGAATGTCTTTAAGTTGATCCTTTGTATCCACGACCGTAATAAGGGGTAACCTTGATATTGGAGCAGTTTTGGCATGACCCTCCATAAAATGCTGTACGGATTAATTCATCGACTAAGCTCAAAATAGTTCCAAATAATAAAACAAACATAATGTCTAAGCAAGAAGGTAAAGCAGTCATACACTATACAAGAACGCCTTCCGTGCGATATCTGAAATTGTTAGCTGACTCTGGCTGTAGAAAAGTAACAGAGTGAACTATGAAGCAGATGAAATTTGAGTCATTTGGTACGGAATTCACAGCACATGCTAGTAACTTTTTTTTGCGCAATTTTCCAACAGTGATTGCATGAGAAATATCCACCTACCCCTTGTGCTCCTGTAGCAGAGCTTGAAGTTGATGCTCGGCTAAAATTCCAGAGGAACCCATAGACGAAAGCTTTTCCTTTAGAACAGAAGCTGTTAATCATCTCACATGTTAGAAAGCCGGATATTGATACGAACGACTCTGGTCGAACCCACAACCCATACTATTAACAGAGGATTGGTTACTCTCAAGAGACACATCCATACAGCTTAAGAAGAGTATCAATTGTTATGTTTGAATAACATTAGTGTTCAAGATTCACCTGAAGATCCCCTAGCACTTTGCAAAACTGCAAAGAGCTGCTTCCTTCCTTCTCTAGTCTGAGCTGCTCGATTTTGAGTGTTCTCATTACCCACCATGTTCTGTATAAGAAACCCAGTATGTCAAAGACAGAAGCCACACTTCTACCTAAGGAAGGAGTGCCAGTAGGAAGTATTCTTAACTGCAAAAATCAAAGCTGCTAAGTTCAGCTTTGGGTGAACTTCTAAAGTTTTGATTCGTGGTAAAGGGTAAACAGCTTCGCCACCCTGTTGGGAGAGAATTTTAGGAATGTCTATTGATTCCATAGCTGCAAAGAAAAAAAAAAAAGGATAGTGCTACAATGCGTAATCAAAGTCTCCAAACCAAACCATGGGAATTATTCCTAAGTCGGGGAGGAAAATATATTTTCTCTATAAGAGATATCAGGCTTACCAGCAGGCTCAAAGAAGTTTGTTTGTGTCGAAGGCCTATTGGGATTAATTATTACTCGTGTCTTCCACACTTGAAGAGATCCATCCTTGGACACAGTGACAAGTACACGCAACATAGGAAGCCAAGAAATTGAAGTGATGGGTTGCGAACCCACTTGCGTTCTGCAGTTCCAAAATATAACAAACAAGAATGAATTGCTGCGAGAAAAAAAAGGGATAGCAATTTCATGCCAGCTGACAGAAATCTAAAAGCAACGAAAATGACTTACATTCCAATCATATTAGGTCTTTCAGTTGAAACATCCCACGCTAAAAGTGTACCCCTCCTATCTCCAACAAAAATCCATTCTAGTGTTGGGTGAAAAGCAAACGAACTTGCGCCGATAAGTTTAATAGTATTATCAACTGCGAGGATAACAAAGAACTGCTTTAACTGGTGGCTATTGCTCAGGATACCCCAAGTGAGAAGAATAAAAACAATGAGACTTGTGAGATCCTCCTAAACTCACGCTGTAGTGTATAATGAACAGCATAAGTATGAATGTTATAAGCTCGTATCAACCCCTCTGCATATGCTACATACTGAAAAGACAAAACATTGAACAAGAAGTTACGCGTGTGTACAACAAAATCAGATTCCACACACTAACATGAAAATGTGTGAATGTTTTATCATACCAGGACAGGTAGTCGAGGATGGCAAGCAATGTTCACAATTGGTTTCTTCAAATCTGTCTTAATTTTGGTTGGAGCTCTTCCACCTTCAACAGTTCCAACAACTACAGAAAAGAACAAATACAGTCAATCGGTAAAATAAACCAGCACACCTACTCATATAGGAGAACTCATGAACTGATAACCCAACCTGTGACACTCATTCGTTTTGGGAATCCAAAGAACACAACAGGTTGAAGTGGCGTCACAGCAAGATGAACTTCAGTATCTGAGGAAATGTGCTCACTCCTCTTCTCCGGTGAGTGCAATACACAAGTCTGCTCCGTTTCAAAATCACAAGACCTAATTGTACAATCCTAAACAATTCCAAACACAAATCATTCTAAAACACTGAACACCAAGCTAAAACTACTATTCCAAATTGAAAACAAAATCTCTACAATAACATTAGAGGAAACTGACCTCAAGAATGGCAACAACAGCATTGCTGCTAGTAGGACTATACAACATTCTAACAGCTGGAGATCCAATATCAATAGACGCGATCTTACATCCCGTTAATGCATCAAATTCTGCAAAAACCAATAAGTTTCAATATCAAACAGTCACAAACTATGAAACCAATCGATAAGAATTTGCGGAGAGTATTATACCCATGATGTGAGAGCCAACGGCAACAGCGATAACGGCTTGAGAAGGATGAAACGCCGCCGTATGAGGTTGTAGTGGCTTGCTCACACCGCGACCTACATGACGCAGATCCAGATGCTGCACCGTTGCCCACTCCATAACTTCTGAAAGACAAAATACGGCTGATCATTGTCACAATTTCGATTCAGATCGATCAAGAGAACGAGAGAAGCTGATAATAAGATTACTGATCTGATCTTCGAAAGAAAATAAAATTTCAAAAAAAAATGGAAAATTCGTTGATAGCTTTGTAGTGTTCATTTTTGGTTTTACCTGCTCTTAGATCCGTGTGAGATTACTAGTTCATCAATTTGCTTCAAATCCAATGCAGAGAATACGAAGGTACACGAAGGTTTTTGGGAAACAGAGTGAGATCGAACGGGAAGATCAGAAAAATCAATAGAGGAAGAAGAAGAACATCGAACCAAAAATGTCAAATATTTGGGTCGGGTTGTCCGGATCTCTCTTCTCCGGGTCGGATCTTTCGGGTGTTACTTTATGCTCCATTGCCTCACTGTCTAATTCTGAAACTACGCCGTTATTATGGGCCTAAATGGGTTTAATAGGTTGTCGTTTAATGGGCCTAAATGGGCTTTAATAGGTCTTTTCAAAGATCTACACAAATCTGCATCTAATAATTTCTTTTTGTTAATCTGCATTTAATATTTTTTATTTTTTTAAGTCTTATAATTGCAATATACATATTTTCGTTATGTTTTTTTTTTCTCGTTAAGAATATTCATTTTCGAGTTTCCAAGAAATAATATTTACAACAGTTTAAGTTTTAAGAGATAATAGTTGCGAGATATGGAATTTTATCATATTTATTCGTTTGTTAAAAAGATCTTTATTATATTTTTAACCAACAAAAAACAGAAGTTAAATCCTTCTATATATAAAAAACCGAATTAGTCTCAAAAACAACAATGGATCATCACCACGACTGCAACACTATCTAACTACGATAAGTGGATGGACGCGAAGTTTCAAGTCACCAAAGTTTTGTTTTCAAACATCGTGAGCAGAATACTTGTGCAGATGCTCTACGCCAAAAATTCAATTCGATGTAACATCCCGTGCAGTGGCGGAGCTAGAAAATTTTGTTATAAGGATCAGAATTTTAATAAAAATAGTATATTATATAAAATTTATTATTATTTTGTTTAGAAATAATCTACACCTGAGAAAAATATCTGAAAATCAACTAAATTAATAATTACAACTTTTTGTTATGGTCCACAAAGACTAAGAAAAGCAAAAACAAATTGTGTTTTTTTTATATATATAATTATAACATTAGATCATTAGTTGAACTTAAGTTTAAATAAGTCAAGGATTTTTAATTTTATTACATTACAATTTGGTTTAAAATTCTAATGAACCAAACTTATTTGGCTTTTTTGTCGTTTTAGTTGAATTAGTTTGATATGGGGATCAAAAACTATAATGCATTGGGGTCATTATAATTACTCTTAATAAAATATAGTAGAAATTTTAAAATTCATAGGGGTCAATTGACCCCCTAATTACACACTGCCTACGCCCATGACCCCGTGGTGTTTATACATTTTTGTCCATACTTTTTAATCCCATTTGTAAACAAGGATATGTTTTGAGTTTTGAAAGAAAGTTGTTAGATAAAAAAAATAAAAAAATATATTCTTTTCGAGTTTCCAAGAGATAATATTTACAACAGTTTAAATTTTAAAAAATAATAGTTACGAGATATGGATTTTTTCATATTTTTTTGGTTGTTAAAAAGATCTTTGATATATTTGTAACCAACCAAAAAAAAGAAGTTAAATCCTTCTATATATAAAGAACGAGTTAGTCCATTTCTTTGTATACACTCACAAATCTTCCCTTTAAGAATGAAAACCTCCATCGTGCTTGTAGCGGCAGCTTTTCTTTGTCTTGTGGCTTTTCCGACCACAACCGTCGGAAAATACTGGCCAAAAATCGAAGGATGGCCAAACCCGTCTGAAATCACTAGAAACGAACTGATGCTTTTGAACACTGGCCATAGTTTCGGCTATGGAGATTCCAAAGTCTGGAAATGTACTTATAGCAACGGATCTGCTCCTGCCATTTCTATTTCTCCATCAACGCCGATTCCGTCAACTCCATCAACACCGTCTCCTCCTCCTCCAGCTCCTAAAAAGTCTCCCCCACCGCCAACGCCAAAGAAGTCTCCATCTCCGCCTTCATTAACACCGTTTGTTCCCCATCCAACGCCCAAGAAGTCTCCATCTCCGCCTCCAACACCGTCTCTTCCACCTCCAGCGCCCAAGAAGTCTCCTTCAACACCGTCTCTTCCACCTCCAACACCCAAGAAGTCTCCACCTCCGCCACCAAGTCATCACTCATCATCTCCATCAAATCCACCTCATCATCAACAGAATCCATGGGAACACATCGAGAGATGTATGATAAACATGGGACCTGTTGGGATGTGTCGGATGCAGATGGAAGTCAGTTTCTACACGAGGTTGTTTCAAGTTAGTGACTATTGTTGCAACCTTGTTGTCAACATGAAAAGTGAATGTGACGACGTCGCTTGGGGATTCTTCAACGACCCTTTCTTTGTTCCTCTTGTTCGTTACACTTGCCATGTCACCTGCTAGTTTCTCTTCTTCTTTGTTTGTTCTTGATTAATTAGGGTTTTTTTCTTTGATTATTTGTTTTTCGTTTTGGTTCGTTTAGTCATGCGATATTTGTTGCCGTTCATATCTGATGAACGGATCTTTTGTTAAGGTTTAATCAATGAATAATTATCTCTTCATTCTCTTTGTTGCTTGTTTTATGTTCGCAAATGAATAAAGAAAATATCAAATACCAAAAGTTAAATCGCATTATTTGCAAAAGATATTGTGTTTGGACTTGAAAAGATCGTTAGGGAAGTATATATCATGTCTATTTCGATGCAATCATTCTTTTTGTTACATCGTTTTTTAATTTATAATATTTGAAAATTCTACATTCAGAAATGTGTGATCTCTAATTAACAAGAAGAAACATATAACGATTTGAATGTTTCTTTTCCTTTTTCTTCGTGATTTTTTAGTTAGTTACTATATAATTTATTTGAAATTTTTCTTATTACATTGCAAAAATCACCTCTTTTGTTTCCTTTTTAATTTTTTTGAGCTATGAAATGTAACAGTAAATGGGATGAAGAATTATATCCCATCTAATTAACATTCAATTTATGTGACCTCGTATAAAGAATTAGATTTTTGGACTTGAAAAGATAGTTAGGAAAGCAAACTGTTGTATCATATGATTCATATCGATCTTGATGCAATCTTTAATTTCTTTCTGTTATTTCGGTTTACAAATTATAATTTGAATTAACCTTTAAACATATAAAAAAAAATCTTCATTCAAAAGAGTTGGATCTTCTTGTTGGATATTCGGGGAAACTATTAAGAAGACTAATGGGATTACGATTTGAATGTTTCTTTTTCTTTTTACTCGTTATTTTTATTTCAGTTGATAAATTTTCTTTATTAAAACCTTTTTTTCAGGGCAATTTTTTTTATTCATTTTGATTATTTTACATAATTTTTGTTTACCAAATAGATCTGTAAAAAAAATGATTTCCAACTATTTGATTTATTTAGATTATGCTAATTTCTACTCTCTTTTTTTCTTTTTGAAAAAAAAATTTAATCACAAAAAAATATTCCACGAGATAATGGTTGCAAGCAAATCAGTTTATAGAGATAATAATAACTGCTACAACATATTCGTAGTATATACAAATTCTATCTTAATCCTTATTTTTAATTTTGTTTACTTTAAAAGAAAAGAATAAAACTCTATATAAACGGATCAATGCATTCTCACTCATTTTTGTTTATACACTTAAAAAAAATCCTTTGTTTACATCGCCGTAACACCATGAAGAGCGTCATTGTCATTGTAGCTCTCCTATGCCTCGTCTCTCTCCCAAACCCTACCGTCGGATCAACAAAGAAACCATGGCCTAAGCCGTCCGATCTAGCCAATCACAATAACAACTTCGGTGACTCTAAGGTTGGTTGGGCTTGCTCCTCCTCTTCAGACCCCAACACTCCTCCTTCACCTCCCGGCTCGTTCCCTAATATCCCCCAAATCCCGGGAATACCAAACATCCCGTTTCCCAACATTCCGGGAATCCCAATACCTAACATCCCTGGACTCCCTAACATCCCTGGACTTCCAGGTCCTCCGTTTGAGTCTCTTCTCGTGTCGCAATCCGGTGAGTTAGAGAAATGTTTGTCTAAAGATGGGTCGAAAACTAATGAGAAATGTTTCTCGCAAATATTTTCGAGTTGGGCGGAGAATGATTTCGCATTGGACAAAGAATGTTGTGAGATCATTGTGAATATGAACAAGAGGTGTTATGGCCATCTTCACATGATGTTTAAGAGTCATTTCTTTGCTCCTCTCCTTCAATACTCTTGTCACATCAAGCATGCCAAGAACTAAGCAAGTCTTCCACACGCAATTCGTTCCTCCATTTAGTTTTCTTTCCTTATTTTTAGTTTTGTTAGGGTTTTGATTTTGTTTTGTCCATTTCTCATGGACATATCTTGATTTGTTCGTCGTTTAATTAATAAAATCATAGTTTTTTTTAATTATTATTAGAATTTAATTTAATTCTCTCTTCTTTTCTGTTACAAATTTGTTCACAAATTTATGTGCATGCTCGTAGATCCGCTTGAAATTGCGGGTAGAAATTTTCTTGGTATTTTTTTCGGATCTCTTTTGATCTAATTCGTGAACTACTTTTTAGGTTTGACAAGAAAATATGGACTAATGTAAGGCTAAAAAGTTTTAGAATTGGGCTTTTATCGTTAAACCACAATATACATAAAACATGCGTTTTACCAATTCGGTTTATTATGACAAAATAAGATAAAATATATCTATGTATTTATATGACTATAGTATAAGTTTTTAATTTTATGGTAAAAATTAAATTTAAAGAAAAACGGATGAACTCAAAAAAATCATGTGGATATAAGTTAATTTTGATAAATGATACTCTTAAGTTAATTTCCAAAAGAAATATATTAACTAAGATTTTGTGTATTTGTTTTGTCACAACGAAATTAATTAAGTTATTTGAGTCAAGAGAATACAAAGATGAGCTGAATTGAATAGATGAAATTTAACACAAATGTTTTGTTAAAATTAGAGGAAGTATATTAAAATAAATTTAAATAATATAATAGTATTGGAAAAAAATGGAGTGTAAGTGTGTAACATTATAATAGAAACATATTTAAAACAATTTTGTAATTACAACGATAGCTACTTTTCAACTCCTTCGGGACCTCTTGAATTAATGTTACACCTCAAGAACACGTAATTGAATTTGTTTTTATGTGACGGTGCGAGAGCAATCATGAGAAGAAAATAACATAATGTCTATATTTTGTTTTGTTTTCACTTAGAGAGTTTAAAAACGAGAATATGATGAGAATGACCAGACTTTATGTTATTTTCATAAGGTTGTGTTCATAAACGGCTAAACTCGGTTTTTTAAAGAAACTAATAATCTGATATTTTTATAGTAAAGACACATATTTAGCACTAGCCACTATATTATATGGTTTTGTAGTCTTACTGTTTATTGAATAATTTAGAACACTGTATATTTTTTGTTTGATGTTAAATGATTAAATATGTTAATATCAACTTAATATGAACTTAACTAAAAGACTCGATCATATAATGCAATGCACACACATGAATAATTATATAAAGGTGATATCGAAGGGCGTTACAAGAGAATGGAGGAAAGATTTGAGAAGATTTAGACCAATCATAGATGATATGGGTTAGTTACTCAGTTACCAATATCTGGTCCCATGTATAATGACATAATATTTGTAATTAGTATCTTATTGCCACTTTTTCATATATATATATATATATATATATATAT
>Ga0041059_1002069_pt1 | contig 15380 bp, 14 predicted proteins | sample AraColnosormetaG_FD_56232 | JGI IMG/M metagenome (GOLD analysis project Ga0041059, IMG submission 56232) | Arabidopsis roots microbial communities from North Carolina, USA - Col MF nosort | ecosystem: Host-associated > Plants > Roots > Unclassified | place: USA: North Carolina | collected...
AAAATTGTAGTGATTAATACTACATTTTTAACGAAATTAGATGAGTAGAAAAACAGAGATATTAAAAGAAGATTTTTCTGAAAAAAAAATCCACAAAATCATCTATTTTTGCAATTTTACAATTTATATCTAAAAACTATAAAATAATTATATAAAGTTAAAAATAGTACGCAATATAACTTTTTTGCTATTGTAAAATTTTTAAATTTTGATAAATAATATATCAAATCGTAGCTTTCGAGATGAAGAGTTCAACTATATCTTTAAAATTTTCAAAAACAAGTATATGTGACCATAAAAACGTTTACAATATATGTAAAGTTTCATAAATAGGTTATATTGCATATTATTTATGAATTTATATGATTATTTTGCATTTATTGGACGTTGAAGGTAAATTTGAAAAAAAATAGGTGATTTTGAACGGGTTTTTTTTGCACAAAATTCCTAAAAGAAAATAACATATTTGTTAGATAACTTATGCTCCCTTTGTCCCACAAAGATAAATTTTCTAGAAAAAATATTTGTCCCACAAAGATAGAAGTTTTATATTTTCAATGCAAATTTTAAAACTATTTACCTGTTTTACCTTTATTAAATAATTAGCTAAATATTTATTATTATTTTTAAAGTTTATTAAGAGGTTAAAATTGTCATTATACAATATTTTTTAAAGAATGTGAAATTTTTTAAAAATATTATCTTAGTAGGACGGAGGGAGTAGAAAATTTTCCAAAATAGAAAAAACTTCATAAATTTTTTGTTTCTTTGAAAAGTCCATCTGTTAATAAAATATCAAAAATAACTAAGGAATAAAGATAAATTATGTTTGTAAAGTGACAATCTTAAAAACGATATTTAAAACTTGAAGTATTATTTGTAAGGTTGGCCGAATTTTGGGGGTTTTGGGTTCTCGATTCTAATTTGGGTGTGCTGGGTCTTTATTCAATGTCTTTCGATGAAGGGTTAGTGTATGAGAGTGACCCAGATGATCTCGAGTACGAATATCTGGGGAGTGATGTCGAGAGTGAAAATGTTGGTGGTGAAAACAGAAGTTCGGGGGACGATGATAGTGTGGTTAAGAATGAGGGAGACGACAAGGGAGATTACGACGATTCCGATGAAAGAGATGACAGAGGTGGTGATAGAGACTTACGTTTCGATTAATTAAAGAAATGAGAAAACGACGTCGTCTTTTTCTCGGGTCATGGGTGATTATTCGGGGTAATCGCAATCGCGGTACAGTAAACACGAATTTATGGTTAACTCCGGTTTAATCACTGGTTCAATTGGAGGCGTAGTATTTCACATGAATCCAAAAGTATATGTATGTATTTTGAGAATTTATTTGTTTATGGTGATATTTCAAAGGATCAAAAGTTTAGAGGAGAATGTTGAGAATGTTGAGATTGTTAATAGTATAGGGTGGAAAATTCGGCCAATCCATTATTTGTATAATTAAAAAAGTGTGTAGTTTTTTTACAAATAAAAACATTAGGAATAATTTTTCAGAAATTCATTTACTTTAATAGAGAAATGACTTTCCTACCCTTTTTGGAAATAAAGATGCTCAGACATCGTTATCTTCGACTTGATAACTTATAAGGTAAAGATAAAAACTGCCTAGATGTGGTGTTGAGTAGGAAACGATTAATCACCGTCTCTTTGAATGTTCATCGGCGCTTACAACTTGGGTTCTATCGTCATTCTCATTGTCGCCTTCTTCCTTCCCTAGTCATTCACTCTTCTCTAACTTCGCTTTTTTTTTGGAGAGCAAAGGTGATGATGAATGCAGAGGAAGATAGTTTTATTTCTCATAGATACCTAAGATTCAGAATAGATTTATTTACGAGAATACTCGGGAGAATCATCATAAAACACTAGAGCATGCCACTCAAGAGGTGACTGCATTGCATGTGGTAAATAGGAAAGATGACGCCCTTTACGTAAACCTGGAGCCACCCCATCACACTACAAACTTTGAACTACCCAACCGGAATGCCAAATTGATGGCTCATGGCGTCTAACCGACCCCTTTAGTGAACATGGGTAGATTGTCATGGATGGAGAGACACCTCTCTTTATAGGATTAAGAAGCTCCCGTCCGGGGTTATCCCCTCTTCAAGCCGAATTGGTTACCTTGCTTTGGACCATGGAGTGTCTCATCACGTCTTCGAAGATAAATTTTAGCTTTGTCTTAGATTGTTTGAGTTAATATCCATTCTACATAATCTACCAGAGTGGCTTACATTTGTAGTAGAAGTTTAACACTAAAAAACTTTTGAAACTTCAGGCCGATAACTTAATAAAATGGTGACTTTGACCGGAAAAAAAGAGGTAAGATCTAAGTGGCACAGAAAACTCCATCTCTTATGAAATTTCTTCCTAATTTATATAATCAGAGAGTCATAATTCGACTGTAAGAGATCAAATGGTATCACCATTCGACAACTTCATATCTGGCAAAAGAACTACCTTTCTTCTGTAAACCCTTCTACAAATAATTTAACATAATCTTGAAAAAAGGCAGTACTTAAAAGACTACAAGTTACCAAAAAAAAAAAAAANANAANANAAAAACTAAACACAACTTCTCCTCCAGCTTTTCTTCATCAATCCTGATTTGCCTTGATGTATAGTATAACTCTCATTGAATCTGACAGTTCCATGAACTCGAGAGAAAGAAGAGGCAGAAATTCTCATTGGTTAAACAGATGAGAAGAAAACCAACTACTTTCAAGCCACCACAGTGTTCTCTCCTCTTCTATCAAGAGAAGACGACTCTGCAACACTTTCTCCCATCTCTGTTTCATCTTCTTCCTCTCTGTTCGCGTTTTCTTCACCGCTCACATCACTAAAGCCCTTTGCTGCATCATCATCTTCAACCTTTGATTCTTTATCTTCTTTCTTCACATCATAGCTCTCAGTTGGCTCCTCGCCATCAAACTCTTCTTGTAACTTACTCTCCTCAACAAACTTGTCTGTGTCGTCTAGCAATGACCCTTCAATCTTGTGTATGTCTTGAGTCTCAGGCAATTGAGGGATGGTGTCGCAAAGCTCCATATCATCAACTTTGGTGACAGCATCATACATATGTGTTCCATCGTAAACCGAGTTTGTATGACTAAGCGGTAAATGCATCTGACCAACCTCAACCAAAGGTCCAAACTGGGATTCATCTTCACTACCTCCATAATCTTCCATTGGATCAATACCTTTTCTTCTCTTTCCCATCCCCTTCCTTCTCACCCTTTCTTTACCGCGCATTCTTTTCCCAAGTTCAATCTGCTGCTGGGTTTCTGGTGTAGCCGTTACCCCAACTTGATCTCTCAAGCAATCTTGCGCAAGGCCTATAATCCGTGAAATCATGTTGCCTCTTTCAAGGTCCAAATCATGTATTTGAAAATTCTCAGCTAACTCCAATATATCCCTCACATTTGAAATCTGCAATAACAAGGAGGATAAAGTAATAAGGTCATACCTACATACATACTGTCACAATGACCTGAGGGTCAAAAAATTTGTTCTTAGCTATTACCGTTCTTTGAAACTCGCTTGAGAGAGAGATGGGCCTTCCTACAATTTTTCGGGTAATTCCCAGATACCACCTCATGTAGTCTGCTTCGTCAACACCTTGGACATCGTCAGGTACAATGTTTTCCCACCTCATTTCCCATTCGCTTAACTCTGATTCCATTTTATTCGACAGGTCAACCCCTCCATCAACTCCCCGAGACTTTCTTACCCACCTTTGCACATCTGCTGGGATGTCTTGAAACAAGTCAAATTGTTTGCGACAGCGATCAGGCAGATGTCTCTCCGCCTTGTCAAAAGATATCAGCATTGTTTTCGATCTACCCAGCAGCAGAGACTTTCTCATACGGTCTGACATATCTCCTCCATTCATATTTTCATACGGAAGCCACACCACCTAATTCCCAAGGTATATCAGCAACATTAGATCAACAGAAGTATACACAAAGAAGAGTAGCTGATGAATATGAAAGATAAACAAACTTACATCAGTTGGCTTCATGACGTCCAATGCTTTGCGGTAAAAGACCACATCACGGTTTGCTGTAGGACCATTTTGCTTCCCCTTCCACTTAAGCACAAATGGGAACTGATCATGGATGGGCTCACGATTCAGCTTTGGCCTGCCAATGTTTAAGTGATAGTAACTCCAACACTACAGGAAACAGAAGATAAGGAAAGAAGATTAAGTCAATGTATTCAATGCTGAAACTAGCAGAGACATTCTGGATAGGTTCGGTAATAATATCCTCTTGGATCAACAGTTTAAAGAACAGGAAATGAAAAACCTTAAGTACCTGTAATAGCGTCAAGCAACCACATATCGTGCTTTGGGATTTAACAGAAGCATTCCCAAGTGCTCTATACAAGAAAGCCAAAGCAGCAGCACCCCAAGCAAATGTTCCAGCATCATCAAAATCCTCAAACAGCGGAAGATACATAACAGGCACCTTGTTTCCAGTGGTTGTAGAGAAGATGGTACTCCCTACTAAGTACAAAAGGTAAGCCCGTGTACGGCGCTCAACTTCTTCAAAAGATGCATCATCAGGACATTCAGAGAAATTATCTTTCAACCAGCTAAGCTTAACCATCCCACCACTAGCGGAATTAGATGCTGGTGACTTTCCTAAGTACCTCTCACATACCGCAGAACAAGTTGTATACGTTAATCCAATGACAGGTTTACCATCAATCCCCAATCCCAGTAACAAGGCAATGTCCTCAAGAGTCACAGTCATTTCCCCAACAGTGAAGTGAAAAGTGTTGGTCTCTCTCCTCCATCGCTCAACCAACGCAGAGATAAGAGGGTTATCAAGACTAATAGCAGGGATCCGTCTCAAAAACCCAAAACCAGCTCTCTCCACCAATTCTATCTGCTTTGGTTTAAGCTTCCACTCACCCAACTTTGATGTATGCTCATGACACCTCAACGCACCTCGCTCCTAAACCACATAAACAAAATGCAAAATACATAAACAACAACACTAAGCAAAAGCATCCAATTAATGTCACAGCTTCAACAAATCGATTATAACTATAGAGAAGAGCCATAAGAGTTAAAACCTGGCCATCCCAAACAGCAGATGAAACATGTTTCTCTTGATCATATAACACAATGTCCTTAAGTGGACCTGGATTCGCTAAGACATCCATCAGAATCAACACTCACCTGCACAAAACCAAACTTGAATCAAAAAATTACTCCAAAGCTTCAAACTTTACCAAAAAAAACAATAATTTTGATAAAAAAAATTGTGCCCTGAAGCAAATTATAGATTAAATTCCATGAAATCGAAGAAACCCTAATAAAAAATATCCAATCTTTCAAGACAAATGTAAAAGACACTACGAATTCGATTAACAGAGAAAAAGGTTAGATTTTTATTATCATTGTTGGGTTACAGAGAAGAACAATATAGAATCAGAGAGGCAAAGACGTTAAACAACGAAACGACGCCGGAGAAGGGATAGACTAACCAGAAAACAGCGCGGAACAGAGGATGAAGAACTTTGAAAGAATCAAAACGACGACGGAGTGAGATAAAAAAGGAGACAAAGAAAGAGTTTGAAGGAAGATCTCAGGATTTGTACGAACCCTCAAAACGACGGCTTCCTCGTCGTAAGGGATAATGCTTTTCTCTTCTCTCTTTTCTTTTATTTTGCTTTTTTCGTTATAAGAGGCAAAAATAAATATCTGTGTCAGCATGTAAATATGGGCCTTACCGGCCCAGGAGCTTAATTGCTTAACTTTGTAAAAATGTGTACAAGTTGTATAAAAACTAGGATACATTGACCTTAAATCTTACTAGAAATTTGAACTCTACACCATCATTTTAAAGTATTTGAGATATACCTAACATTGTTATAATGACATTTTTATTCTTATTTAGTAATCTTTTTTCTTCTCAAGAGTATTTTGTTAATCAACCCAAGGTTACATAAAGCCTACTGATTTTGCAAACATAAAAGAACGAAGCTCAACAAGATAGCTCACCAATTTTACATAGAAAGCAAAAAGAATTTTAGCGTTTAAACTAGATCCAAAGTCACATGTCAACCTTAAATTACTACTGCAACACGTGTTGATGAGTCATCAGAAGTGTACCGATATCAACCACCGCTGTCGAGCTCTGATTTCGGTAAAAAAAACGTCGCCGACAAACAATCGCACGAAAATTCTTTTTGATGTAACCGAAATTTTCTGAGCAGAGCTTCAATTGAAAGATACAGCAGAAAGGGAATTGTAGTACGCATCGGAGTATTCTTCGATCCTTTACCCCAATATACAATCTCTTGAAATTGTTCCTACAAATCAAGCTTTATACTCAAATCTCTTCAATTTGTGAAATTGAAACAATTCATGCAATCCACAAGCAGTCAATCACAAAGGAAACAAGTCGGAGAAACCCATCTTGAATAGATAATCACCGACTCATATCCAAGGCAATTATTGAAAGATAAAGATATAAAGAGATCGGAAAAAAAAACGATCTACGGGCAAGGGAAAAAGATAAGCCAGCCAACGCTACTAGTTGAAGTCATGCGTCGCTGGACGAAAGTCGGCCATCTCTGCTAACAGAGTTAGAAGATGCCGGACAAAAGCCCGAGTGAGTCAGGACAGCGGTTCACCGGAAAAATTTCGGTCTGTAAAAACAAAGAACAATCCTCTCTCTAAAAAGTCCAGGAGAGAGAAGAGAGAGTTCTTATTTAGTTATCACAAATGAGCATTTAAGATATACTTATAATGTTTATATTTTAATTAATTTATTCAAAAATTTCAAAAATATACACATATATATTTTTTTAAACTAATTTTTTTCACATGAATTACAAACATAATTTTACTAACATTTTTTTTTTATTTTAACTTCAATTATCTTAAATTTTTTAAAAACACATCGTTCAAAAAAGTTGACAATGTAAAAAATCAAGTAACCATAATATAAGTTGATTGTTCTAATATAAGTCGATAGAGAAGAAAAATAAGTCGACAGTTCAAAAATTCTACCATATTAATAAATTAATATAAATAAAATAAGTCTATTAGGATAAACAAGTCGGTATAAAAAAAAATATAAAATCAACAATCAAGAAAAAAAGTCAACATTTTACAAAAGTCGACATGGTTAAAAATCTGTCAACCTGAATATAAATCTACTATTTTAAAATAAGTCGACTGAACATAAATTAAGTCGAAAAAATGAAATATAAGTCGTTAGTTCAAAGAGTCGACCTTATATATAAGTCCATGTAGAATGAGGTAAGTATACATCAAATAAACAAGTGGACATAAAAAATTATATAAATCGATGAAAAACAAAATCAAGTCCAACAGTTCAAAAAACGGGGAAAATGTCTTTAAAGTTCTCAACTTATTGAAAACGTTAACTTAAATACTCAATTCACGACAAAATGAAATAAATATCAAATTTATGTTGACTTTCCAAATAAATACCAAACTTTCGTTGAATTAGTCATATTAGACATGACGTTAAGTGCTATAGCCGACTTTCTCATCATATTTGGAAGAGTTACAGAGCGACAAGGATGAGTTCACAAGCTTTTCTCTATCTTTCATCTCTCGTAGTGCTAATATTAAACCAGATATTTTGGCACGAAAAATTTGTACCCAACCGCTTCATATTACATATGTAAACATCATTCTTCAGGATTGGCTCGTTTGAGCCCTAATTAATTTTCGGATGACAAAAAAAAAGACATGACGTGACGTGGGTTAACAAACTATGTTAATAAGGTTAATTTACTGTTAACAGATCTGTTAATTGAAAACCACATCATTCCCTCGAATAATAAAACGACAATGCTTTGTCGTAATCGCTCAATAAAAATCTAATTTTCAAATTATATGAAGTTTTAATGTTATGAATTTTGCTTGATTTGGGGAACTAAGATTGAATTTTTGGAATTAGTTCAATTGCTATGATTCATTGTGTTGTTATATGTTGTTGTATGAAACAATGTTGTTTTCAATTAATAAGTACATTGATAGAAAATTAACTCCATTAATAAGATATGTTGATCTATTTAACGTCATGTCTAATATAGATTGGTCGACGAAAAATTGATATTAATTTCAAAAATCAACAAAAATTTAATATTTGTTTCATTTTGTTCGAAAGTTCAAGATTTAAATTAATATTTCTAGTAAATTCAGGATTTTCATGATATTCTTGCCATTAGAAAAACTAACTACTGGATATTAAAAATCAACGAGAGAAAGCATAAATGCCTAAGTGGACTGTTTTAAAATATCTCAAGGGAAAAAAAAATTAGTCAACAGTAACAATAAATTACAGTAGTCGATAGTTCAAAACATTGACTTGAGATACACAAGTCATTTGTCAACTTGATATACACAAGTTCTAATAATTCCGACACAAGGAAATAAAGCTAGAGGAGACAGAACAGAGATAGTATGCGCATTACCAAACCCATAACTCTATATAGAGACCTTTCTTACTTCCATTCTCTACTAAAATCTTGTATCCATGGTGAAATCTCTTCTTCTCCAATCACTATCTTCCGTGACTTACTCCGTTCCTCTCTTACACCAAATCATTTCACTATGTCTATCTTTCTCCAAGCCACTACTACCTCTTTCAATTCCTTCAAGTTACAAGTCGAACAAGTCCAAACCCATCTCACAAAATCAGGTCTTGATCGGTTCGTATACGTGAAAACATCTCTTCTTAATCTCTACTTGAAGAAGGGTTGCGTAACGAGTGCACAAATGTTGTTCGATGAAATGCCTGAGAGAGATACAGTTGTTTGGAATGCATTGATTTGTGGGTATTCACGAAATGGTTATGAGTGTGATGCGTGGAAGCTTTTTATCGTAATGCTTCAGCAAGGGTTTTCTCCATCTGCTACTACACTTGTGAATTTGTTACCTTTTTGTGGACAATGTGGTTTTGTATCTCAAGGGAGATCTGTTCATGGTGTTGCTGCAAAGTCTGGCCTTGAGTTGGATTCTCAGGTGAAGAATGCGTTGATTTCGTTTTACTCAAAGTGTGCAGAGTTGGGTTCAGCAGAAGTCTTGTTTAGAGAAATGAAAGATAAAAGCACAGTTTCTTGGAATACAATGATTGGTGCCTATAGCCAGAGTGGTTTACAGGAAGAAGCCATCACTGTTTTCAAGAATATGTTTGAGAAGAATGTGGAAATTAGTCCAGTCACTATCATCAATCTTCTTTCTGCTCATGTTAGTCACGAGCCACTACATTGTCTTGTTGTTAAATGTGGAATGGTGAATGATATATCTGTGGTTACTTCTTTGGTCTGTGCATATTCAAGGTGTGGGTGTTTGGTTTCAGCAGAGCGTCTTTATGCGTCTGCTAAACAAGATAGTATTGTCGGCTTAACTTCGATTGTTTCATGCTATGCGGAGAAAGGAGATATGGATATAGCAGTTGTGTATTTTTCTAAAACGCGTCAGTTGTGTATGAAAATTGATGCTGTAGCTTTAGTTGGAATTCTCCATGGATGTAAAAAGTCTTCCCATATTGACATAGGAATGTCGTTACATGGTTATGCGATCAAAAGCGGATTGTGCACAAAAACACTGGTTGTGAATGGACTGATAACTATGTACTCTAAGTTTGATGATGTAGAGACTGTCCTGTTTTTGTTTGAGCAACTGCAGGAGACTCCTTTAATTAGCTGGAACTCAGTGATATCCGGGTGTGTACAGTCTGGAAGGGCAAGTACAGCTTTTGAGGTGTTCCATCAGATGATGTTAACTGGTGGACTTTTGCCGGATGCCATTACGATAGCCAGTTTGCTTGCTGGCTGTTCCCAGCTTTGTTGCTTGAATTTGGGGAAGGAGCTTCATGGCTATACTCTTAGGAACAATTTTGAAAATGAGAACTTTGTTTGCACTGCTCTGATAGATATGTATGCCAAATGTGGAAACGAAGTACAAGCGGAAAGTGTGTTCAAGAGTATAAAAGCTCCGTGTACAGCAACATGGAACTCAATGATATCAGGATACAGCTTATCGGGGTTACAACATCGAGCTCTTTCTTGTTACTTGGAAATGCGAGAGAAGGGGTTGAAACCTGACGAGATCACCTTTTTGGGGGTTCTGTCTGCATGTAACCATGGAGGCTTTGTCGATGAAGGAAAAATATGTTTCAGAGCAATGATCAAAGAGTTTGGAATATCTCCAACTTTACAGCATTATGCACTTATGGTTGGCTTGTTGGGAAGAGCATGTTTATTTACTGAGGCATTGTATTTAATTTGGAAGATGGATATAAAGCCGGATTCTGCAGTATGGGGTGCTCTACTTAGCGCGTGCATTATTCACAGAGAGTTGGAGGTTGGGGAATATGTAGCTAGGAAAATGTTTATGCTGGATTACAAGAATGGAGGGCTGTATGTATTGATGTCAAACCTATATGCAACAGAAGCAATGTGGGACGACGTAGTTAGAGTCAGGAATATGATGAAAGATAATGGATACGATGGTTATTTGGGAGTTAGCCAAATATAATAATTTGAATCTGTGAAACAACAGAACAGGTTACTTATACGTTCTGTTAATACCTCAGTATTTTTACCTGATTGCTTTGCGATGGTGAGGAGAGTTAACTGGAGTGTTCGAACATAATATTTGTTGTTCAAGCTTCATTGATGAAGGTTTCTTAGAATCCTTGATAAAGCCTTGAAGAATTTATTATAGATCATCGACCATATCTCTATCCGGCTGAAAACGAGTATAGAAACTAGTTGTGATTGATTTTTAGATGACTTCTTGTGGGAGCTGCAAATACATAGAACATGCAGGACTACTTAGAGCTATTCACTGGAATTGGTGACCAAGGCGCTCCAGTTAGTGTCCTACTGTCCTTGAGCATAATGTGAGTTTTCTTACTGTCCTCTTGAGTTCTTATCTTCGAAGCTTGAATTGTATGTATTCTAAAAGACCTCAAGCATTGACAAAAGCAAGTATATGTTAGCCCTTTAAAGATATTAGAATGATTTTTCATGTTCTAGTTTTGTTTTCCTGGCTAGAAAAAACATTGTTGCAACTGGTGAAGAACTCTCTCAGCATATGCAGACTCAAAAATGTTGTATTTGCATATCTGTTGGGTTCAACATTCGAATTTGATGGCTAGGTTAGTTACATAGGTCATTCTCAGAATGTTGCATTCATATTTAGTTTTATGGTTGCCATTTATTTGACATCAGTCTCTCTATTGTGACACTAATGGGCTTGGAGTTTCTTGAGTTGTCATGAATTTTCTTTATCAGTCAATAAGGTAGTAGTAGGTAATACTGATATTAAGCACAATCTTCATGACTCAGCCGCTTAGTACATGCTTTTGAGTGTTTATTCTGAATCCAAATGATCTTTCTCAAGTTCAAACAATATTTATGCCGATTTCCTGACGTCATTTGTTTAGATCATTGTCTTGATGTTTTTGTTGTAGTTATCTTAAAATGTGTTCATGTAAATCTTTCGAATTGCCATTTCAAAGGGGATGGTTATCTGTATTAATTGGCTGATATCTCCTTCGTCTGAGCTCTACATATGATGCAAATGATGGATCCACAACTTTAGGTAAGTCAACTTTGAACCAACAAGTTACATTGTACATGAGGGTACTAAGCAAAGATATATAAATGATATTGTGTCTCTTTTTCTGTCTTATAATTAGGACCCAAGACCTAACTATGACTCCCACTGCATCTATCGACACCGGTCAAACCATCTCTCTTCATCTTCTCCTCTTTAGCCTTTCGACAAAACACAACCCACGAGTTAACTTCCATGGCCACGCAGACACCAACCAGCGTCGACAGACATAGACAGTAACCGAGCTTTGCGTACGACCTTCCTTCCCTTAAAACCTCAAACCCTTGGAACACATTCACCACGCCCATCACCACACACGCGTACCCGACAAAATGATGGTAAGACTTCCAGTACCTCCGGAACTTATTGGTCGTCTTTGGTCTGAACAGCAAAGCCAGTGTTTGCAGCGCCGCTGCTGTGAAAGTAGCTATCCCGAGGCTCCGATGTAACCCATAGGTCACTCCAGGGGAATTATGGCCGAGCACGATTCCAATGGAGAAGCCAATGGTTCCTAGGAGGAAACCGGTTAGCTGTATTGCTGCGTGGATGTAGAACCAAGTGGGTCCTATTGATTGCATTTGGCGGAGGTATCTAGCTGTTACTGCTCCCGCCGGGAGGAGAAAACCCCACGATATCGCGTTGACTACTCCGTGAGTCACTTTTAAAGCTCGGGAACCGCTGTTTTGATTAACAGTTGCAAATCCTATAGAAAGAAACAGTGTAAGATCAAACCTTGCTGAAGTGAGAAAGAATTTGGTGGTAGTATGAGAGATCAAAGGTTGAGAAAGAATTTGGATACCTGAAGTGACATCAAAGGTGGAGAAGGAGGAGAGATCGGTGGAAGTAGTAGGATGAATGGTGGGAGAGTAACCTTGGACATAAAGACCTCTGTTCCAAACATGGTGGATCTTAGTATTGTTCGAGGAGAGCTTAACAGAGGCATAAATCTGAACGGAAGCACCATTACGGATAGTGGCCATTTTACCACCGTAGAGAGAAGCAGAGGAGGAAGAGAGACGGACAAGGTCAAGCGGACGGGAAAGCAGAGGACCTTTCTGAAGCTTGACTGAAGAGTCAAGAACGTAAGGAAGGAGGATGAGCTGACCAGAATTCGGATCTGGAAAGGCGATGAGGACACGAGAACCAGTCATCTGCGCCGGGGAATCCGGGTTAATCCCCCATCCAACCCACCCGGAAGGTGAGATGAAAGTTCCAAAGAAACAAAGGTCGAGAGTAGCGTTGTGTGGATGGTATGTCCACGCGATTGACGCTTGTTGTGTTGGAAGAGAGATACATTTCTCGAAGCTTTTCGTCGCCGTCGTGGTGGTGCAGTGACCAGCTAGTGATTCAGGAAGCTTTGTTGCTAGAAGAAGAAGCAAGAATGATAGAATCAAAGTCGCCATTGTTTGATCATCTCTGTTTTTTTTGTTAATAGAGTCGAGACTTTTTATATGTGTAGTGAAACTTAAGAAATATGATTGTGATTGTAAAAGTTGATATTATGATTTTTCATTGAAGTCTTTGCTTTGAAGCTAAGTGAAACTCAAACACTCTCCACAACACAGTTGGTTGGTTGTGTAATATTTGGACATCTTTTTAATTATGATAAAATATGACGTGGATAAAATATGCCAGCTCGGATAACAGTAAACGACGTCGTTTCTTATTTCTGATTGATTCTCTGTAGAGAAGAGGAAGAGAAGAAGAATGGTGACAAGAATGGCGACGAAGGTGAGTTTGGAAGGGAAGAGAGTGGTTTTGGTACCGTACATGGCGGAACATGTACCAAAGTACCATCAATGGATGCAAGATTCGGCTCTTCTTGAAGCTACGGGATCTGAGCCGTTGAGTCTTGAGCAAGAGTATGAGATGCAGCTTTCTTGGACTCAAGATCCCAATAGTATGAAAAAACTCTAAACCCTATTTAGATATATATCTTAAATCTTCCATCTTCTTTATCTTAGATTTGATCAGTTTCAGTTTTACTCAATTAGGGTTTAGGGTTTTCTTTTAAACTACCCTAGAATCTCAATGTTGATTGTTTTTGTTTGATATTTTAGTCTTTTTCTGTGAATTTGATATCACCTAAGCTCCAAGTTCTTGGATATTTAGCTATATAGTGTCTTATGAGGTTCATTGAGTTCGTCTCTTAACCAATAAACAATGATTAGAGTAGATTCATGACCTTTTATATTTGATTAGGTCTATCTTCTTTTTCAAATGTAGTATTTTCTAATGCCCATGTTTTTGGTTTCAGAGCGGACTTTCATTGTCTTGGACAAGGATTTCGTTAAGGGAGACCTGGCTCATGGCCAACCTCATGTAGAAGGTTTGTTTCCTGAGTATAAAGGAGATTACTTTAGCATGCATCAGTATGGAATCTTCTATCTAGCTGCTGTGACAATGCAGTACTCTCTGCCTTTAGTTAATAATGTAGTGGAATTGTTATTAGAACAAAGTGTGTATAGTGGCCGGAAAATGAGAACATATCTACAAGACTGCTTCTTTGTTAGTGGTTTAGATCATTGGTGACTAGGTTGGCTTTAAGAGTTCTTCCTTATCTTATTTGGTTAAAAAGAAGTCCATTTAGTTTAGCTTGAATGCTCTGTAGTGTTTCTTCTGTGTATGTTATTTTCACATTTAGTCATTGTCAATATGTAACTGAAGCTTTTGTGCAGCAATGACAGGTGATGTGAACATTTACATGAATGATGTGGATGATCCAAAGGTTGCAGAAGTTGAAATAATGATAGCTGAGCCCAGAAGGTAACTTTAGTCTTCCCAATTCGAGTCCTATACAACGCGAATACACTTTAGCTGATGTTACTTCTGGCACATGATTCTTATTTTTTTGTTACAACCATTTGGTAGAGTAGCCGTGGTAAAGGACTAGGAAAGGAATCTGTGTTGATAATGATGGCTTATGGTGTCAAGAACTTGGAGATTCACAAGTTTACAGCCAAAATTGGGGAATCAAACACAGCTTCCCTCAGCTTATTCCGCAAACTAGTACAACAACTCAATCTCTTGTCTCAAATGTATGTGCTCCATTGCCTGTGTTTACAAAGGAAAATGGCTAAACACACTTTGTTGTTTGTTAAAAGGGTTTCGAGGAGTCTTCTTACAGCGGTATCTTCAAAGAGGTAAAAAGTAGTTTACTACTTCATACACTCCAACAAAGGATGTTACTTTTGGCATATACTAGATTGAGTTTCTTTAATCTGACAGGTTACACTCGAGTATCCGGTGACTAATCTCCGTCGAGAAGAGCTCTTGAAGTTATTGGATGAAGTCATTAGGCACACTCATTCATCGAACAACCCATCAGACTCACTGCTATCAGGAGAAGCTACTGCATAAAGCATTTTCTTCAGTGTTTATTGTTATTTTTCTCTTCAACTTGGGAAAGAATTTGAAATCATTGTAGCATGTATGAGTTTATAAATTATGATTACTAATATACATGGTCCATTGTTTCAATTCAAAGTTGAGTCCTACTATTTGTTGAGCCTAGGCCTGGGAAAAATACCCGAATCCAAAAAACTGAACCGAACCCGGCCCGACCCGAACCCAAACCCAAAATTTTAAAATATCCGAAGGGATTCTAAACTTCAAAACTCGAAAACCCCAACCCAAACCCATCCAAACCTGAACCCAATCAAATACCTAACATATCTGAAATATATAAATATAAAAACAATTTATTAGTAATAATCATATTTACAACAACTCAAGTGCTTAAAAT
>Ga0041059_1002070_pt1 | contig 15376 bp, 10 predicted proteins | sample AraColnosormetaG_FD_56232 | JGI IMG/M metagenome (GOLD analysis project Ga0041059, IMG submission 56232) | Arabidopsis roots microbial communities from North Carolina, USA - Col MF nosort | ecosystem: Host-associated > Plants > Roots > Unclassified | place: USA: North Carolina | collected...
CTAATATATCTTACAAATTAAATGATATTATATATACTATGGAAATGGAGCAATAAAAAATCTGCCAATAAGTAACTAGTAGTACTGCATAATTTCTCGAGGATACAAAATGAGTGAAATCTGACGAGGACCATATACAGATATTGTGGGTGATTATCATATATGAGATAAGACACAGACATGAGATGAGGCTGACCTTTAACCATCGCCGATTAGTTTCATGCATCCCTCTCATCATGACTAAGTTTAATTGGTTTTGGGTGTTTCATTCACTATCGTCCTTCACGTTGGAATTCTAGCTGTTACTTCCACAATTCACACTAACTTATCTCTTTTTGGTGTTTTTAAATCTTTTAAATATTACAATTTTGTGTGGAGTAAGCGCTACAAAGAGACGGTAATTAATAACATTTATAGAGCCCCAGAATATAGGGTTTTGGATTTATCTCAAAGTATAACTTTTGTTTTCTATCTAAATCAGATGTATATAGCAAATCACCAATATCAGGTGAAAAATTTAATACCTAATAACTTTTTTTTGTTGTAATTAAGAGATTCTAAGCCAAAATTCGTACATTTCTTTAGATTCGGATAAGCTTTTAAAACCTTTACTCGGACTAATGGACTATGGTACTTTTCCAATCGAGCAATCCCATATTTCATAAATTCAAATATTCACTGTATCTGTATGTTCATTTTTTATATATGATATTCAGATATCTTGAATCCTATATCTTAGATATATTTTAAGACAAGCACATTTAGGTATTTAAGTACTTTCGATCGAATGTTTGGTTATTCTTATTCCGTTGCATCATTACATGCATGAATGACCGATCCTCTTGAAAAATTCTTCCACTTTCCAAACGCAGAAAAAATGAATGGGCATATTTATTTCATTTATGACAGCATTGCAATGAACATTCTATTAAAACGAATGACATTATTCATCTAATAAATTGCATTTTTTTACAAAAACTACCAGTTAATTCTTAAATGAATAACAAGAATTGTTCCGGTTTAAATGAAAAGGGGCCAGTTTGTTTAGTCATTTTGATGAATTGGTTTAACTTTGGTTCTGTTTTATCCATGCTTGTGGTTATACTTACATGATTCTAATTATCTTGAAAGTATTTTAGCTGTAGAAATGGACTGATTTTTTGAATCTGTCATTGCTATATTTGACGAATCAAAATGAGAATAAAGTAAAAATAGAGATGCAATAATTGTTTAAGAGTGTCAAGCTTAATTTTGTTGTGACGTTCTTGGACGGGAAGTGCGGCTTGGTTCCTAATTTGAGTCCTTTGTAATTCAAACTTGATAGTGCTCCTTCTTTATATCCTCATTAGTTAGAACTAAAGGAAACTTCAAAAGCTAGATCAATCATCGAGGAATATATATATTGGGTTCTTTAATAATTTCAAAATGTATTATTTATAGAGCACTATAGTTTCTTGAATAGGCAAGTTGGCTGCGTTCTTGTTATTATTTGGACGTAGTTTTTTCATATCAATGTTTGTGATTGTTTTCACTAAAACTGTTTCATCATATCCTGTCAAATTGTGTGACGTGAATTTTATGCATCACATAATGAACAAGAAAAACTATTATCATGACATATATACGATCGGTGACACAAACGATATAATATTTTTGAAGGATGTATAAAAAAGTGATAAACAATACTGGAATAGTTAAAAGCGGTAAGAAAAAATCGCAAATATAAACTTATTACTTAAAATTTTACCAAAAAAAAATAAATCTTATTATAGACAATTTCACATATGTGATATATACAAGTATATATATATATATATTTTTTTTTTATAAAGAGACACATATTTAGAACACAAGGGTTAATTATAGCACATGTCTATGATTAATCATATATAGTAGCATAAGATGTTTGTCTTTAATGCGTACGTGTCAGATTTATAGATATGTAGCATAAAATCGTGAATAAATAAATCTGAAGATTTGCTTACTAAGCTAAACTAAACGATGTGTCGTTGTATACCTTTTTTTAGATACTTGTCCCTCACTAGACAAATTCCTTTGCTGCCTCGTCCCATAAGCAATGTGCTCCTAAGTATCTTTATATACCAACGAAGTGATTGGATTATACATTCGGTTCATATCTATTCTGAGAGGACTAGAGTTTGTTTTTTAGAGTGTGCTTATCTTAAAGATCATCAAATACGCAAATACTATGCATTCCAGCAGGAAAAAAAAAACGAATTGACTCAAAAATTGTGTTACCATCGATTGCTCATCTGACAAATAAAATAAACCTTTCTTGCATAGACGTACGGTATGAATCATATTTTTTTTTGTTGCTTGGAGATCGACTTAATGATAATGCGTCATTGTTCTTTGGCTTAGTCATTCGCCACAGATCCGACATTGTGTGTATTAGGCGTTGATGATCGAATCCTGTTTCCCACATAAGGAATTATATGCTCTCATTTGTGGAACCCAATTTTAAAAGTAATGCTGTTGATCAGTAATAATATACTTTCTTTGGCAACTTAAGTCTTAAAAGTGAAACTAAAAGGAATTTTTTTATCAACAGGTAAAATAAGTTTATCTTAAACTCTGAAACTCATTGGACCATTATTTTATTTTGAAAAATGTATGTTTGGCAAAAAAAAAAANAAAAAAAAAAATCTCAAACTGAGTCAAGTATCAGCGCAATCTTATAGAATAGTTCGGTATAAAAAGAAAAAGAAAAAAAATCGTTCTACATAAAATCTTCATATTTTGAATCACAAGAAACCAAAATCAAACGAAAGAAGATCTTGCAATCACAATAGTATAGTATAGTATAGTTAGAAATTTTGGTCGTATGCGAAGTCAAAAAACGTCACCGTATTTGAGAAAGATGGAAAACTTGGAGATAAACCTCATTGAGGATATAGACAGTTTTCTAATAAAAGGTAATCGGTTATTGTCTTGACTTTCATGTTACTCGGTCCATGCTTTTGGTTAAATCATAAATAGACTGATGCATAGTGACGTATTTAACCATTTCTTTTGGAGACTTGACACACGTCTACATACTTGCAGCTGCGCGACTATTTCATTGGGTACCATTAATTTGAGTTATTAACTTTCAAAAGTCTCTGAAAAAACCGTGTGTTTAATATCCGTTTATTATAGCCCAGTATAATATAAAGTACAAAGATAATTTGGGCTTCGGAGTTGTAAAATTAGGGTTTTCAATTAAGAAAAAAGGATTTGCTTGTTACAACCTTCAGGGCCTAGTTTCTTTATTGAGGTAGCTAAAGACATGATAAAGCTAAAATTGTTCAGCAACAAAATTGGGTAGGATACTTGGTAGTATATCGTTATTATTTCTTCACTTTTATTTTCCTTTTATCAGCAAATATAGGTTGAGGCCTTGAATGGATTGTTTGAAGGTGGGTTTTTTTCACTGCTGAGGTGTTATTATACATCCATTCTTTCCTTCTTTTAGTCTGCTAGCGTACGTATCATACATTTATCCATTTTGTAAAACAGCAAATCAAATCTTGAAGACATTGGCAATCAGATCAAATAAAGGCAAATGCATGATCATGTTAAAATTAAACGGAATTGAAGTGTGTATCATATAATAAGGAGATTTTATATACTACAATTTACAAATAATTAATCATCTAAACCAATAACAATCATGAAAATCATTATTGATTTATGGCACGTAGAGAAATCAGGGAATAAAAGCCAGCTAGTTTTTCCGATTTTAATTAAGGTACATTTTCTTAATTATTCATAGGTGCTCAATCATTTATGTTTGTCTCTTCATGGTGGTTAGTACCATTTTACAACATAATTAAATTCATATTTTCATTAATTTATGTTTTACATTTTTTAATATCATGAAGTATGTACGGAATACAACCTACTAACCCCTTCAAGATTATAGAACTCTCGTATAGTACTCGAATGGCGAAGTAAGTATCTAATCATTTGATGAATTTGGAGCAACTAAACTCTTAGCATAAGTAATTATTTTAAAAACTAATTTACTAATGCGTACAAAAAAGGAAGAACGTGTATTGTGATATAGGCCATGTTGTACGGGCCACTACCACGTATTAATCATTTAGAGATTGATTGTTTAATGTTAAAGTATAAGGTGGATTGGTGGCCTATGGTCTCGTGGATAGCAGTTACGACGACGGGGGTAGACAAAAATCGGTGGACGATGCTTTCTCCAGCAGTTGACCCACCGGTGAATTGATTAAACTTTCACATTCATTTTTTCAAAATTTAAATCTCAATATAATAATATCAAGTATATGATATGTGTTGTTATCTACTACGTACTTTTAATCCAAGTTAAAACCCGAATATGTTCGTCTGCGAGTTGTAGAAAACTAAAAAACAACATATAATTATGTGATAATTAACACAACAAATATTCATTAGTTTAGTTTTAATATAGTTGTTGCTACTTGCTACACCCATGACCCATCATATTCAACTACATCTTTTACAACACTAAAATTATTATACGTATGTGCTATACTACTTGTATTCTTTTCTAATGATGATCAAATAATTAACAACAACATAAGACCAGGTGACAATAACCAAACTACTGATAAATAGTAAGATATTTCAATAATGATATTTCTGGTGCATTATAACGTTAGTCGCCGAATCACAAATTTAGAGTTAAATTTTGGGGTTTAATGATTTCTTTATTTACAGTTCCATTTATATAATATAGCCTAATAAACTCGTTATTATAAACAGTACTAATATATTTTGATAAAATAATATTATTATTTAAATTTATAAAATAATCTATGCTTTATGCGTAATCTTTGCTGATATATTCATTGCTTCCCCGCTAGTTCATCACCAGCACATGCATGCAACGATCGCCAGTCTGAAAACTTAAATGCTATAATATTGAATAGGCAGGCATTAAAAATAAGTTTCTTAATATATCAAATCGGCGTCAACTTTTTAGTATGCATTTTATGTAATAATAAGCCGACTTTATTCTTGATATCATAAGAAAATTAAACCAATTCGAATATAATTCAAATCATATGATTTAGTCGTTGTAACCAATCATTATTTTGGGTATATATATTTCAAATTCTCTTCGTTGATTTACTTAGAAATGCTATCTTTCTTAAACCTCTAGTTTTATTATATCGTAAAAATATCACCGAATTATATATTAGTACCGATGGATTAAAGCAAAGCTGTTCTTATTTGGAAAATAAAATGATCGGATTAGGAGAAATAAACACCACTCTATCAATAAACTAAAATCTGAACAGTAAAAAAGTTCACATGGGGTGGTTCAGTTAAAACCCGAACAGTAACGTGGAAACTGAGGCTCTTTACCGGCACGGTCCTACTCCTCCTTGTTCGAATTGGAACTTCTGAGATGCGTCGGTAAAAGTAAATTACTAATAATACTATTAAATACTCTTTTTTTTGTCGTTAACACTAAAATTAGGAAAAAAGCAAATCTAAATTCTATTATATACTAGTACTATATAGTTTTGGAAAAGGAAAAGAGTGTGGGAGATCCAACTGCTTAGATTCATGTGAACTGAAACTGTGTGAAGCCGTTTGCTTTGGAAACTGAAGCCTTCCCCATGTTTCGTGTTTCTTTTCTTTTCTCTGACCACAACAACACTACCACTTCACTTTCTTTCTTACATTCGAAGTTATTTCTTTTAGCTTCTAGTATTTATTCAGTACGTATGACAGTAAGACTATTTTAAAATTCTCTTTCTATTATACTATAAGTAAACAATTATCGTTTCAAGATTCAATGTATATTTTAGGTAGACCATATGTAATTTATCTCTATTTAAAACTAAATATTGTAAAGAAAGAACGTAAGTCTAACAGGGTTGTTTGTTTCAAAGATATATGTATAAATATAAACTTTTTATTTATTTATTCATGTGGATCAAAACGATGAAACACAGATGTAAAATATGAAAAATGTTAGGTACGCACCAACATTAATTAATATGTAACAGAAATAGACTAATCACTCAGTACCAAATTCTTAGTTAAAAGCTCATAATTCATTTCATCCGATGATATTATAGTCCAATAAGTTTAAACAAATGTAACTGATTCAAAAGAAAGTAGGAATTTGTTCGAAATGAATGAACAGAAAGAGTCATCATCTCGAATGAAAATCTTATTAGGATTCTACATAAAAATAATATTTTGCATTCAATATTTTATTTTACAATTTTTACGACGATAAAATGGCTGAAAGAGTAAACTAAATATAAATCTCATCTTTTCTTTTCTTTTTTTTTGTTATCAAAGAATATAAATCTGAATTTATTGTGGTGTTGTCAATAACAAAAGTGTTAAGTACTTGCGAATTTGAAACGCAATTCCAAAAGCATAAACAAACATGGCCTTAATAACGACTTAAGTTAAGAGAAGGTCAAACAAGATGTAATACCATTAACTAGAGGTTTCCAACTTGGTTAATAAGAAAATCAAAAGCATATGGTTAGTCGAATATTTTAGACATTTAATTTCAAAACTAATCTATAAATTAATTAAAACAAGATTCCCAAATGTCATCAGCACCTCTATATATCTCCCTAATCTCCAAAAACCCACCATGTCTCCATTACACAACACACAGAGATAGAAACACCAAGAACAGAGCCAGTTTCTTCTTCTTCTTCTTTAGTTTCCGCCATGGAGGCCAAGAAGTCAAACAAAATCAGAGAGATCGTTAAGCTTCAACAGATCCTCAAGAAATGGCGAAAAGTTGCACACGCATCAAAACAAGCCAACAACAACAAGATCGACAACGTAGATGACAGCAACAACAACATCAGCATCAACATCAACAACAATGGAAGTGGAAGTGGAAGTGGAAGCAAGAGCATCAAGTTTCTGAAGAGAACACTATCCTTCACAGACACAACAGCTATTCCTAAAGGCTACTTAGCTGTCTCGGTGGGGAAGGAGGAGAAAAGATACAAGATACCAACAGAGTACCTTAGCCACCAAGCTTTCCATGTGCTGTTGCGTGAAGCAGAAGAAGAGTTTGGGTTTGAACAAGCTGGTATCTTGAGGATTCCTTGTGAAGTTGCTGTGTTCGAGAGCATTTTGAAGATAATGGAGGACAACAAGAGTGATGCGTACCTGACCACTCAAGAGTGCAGATTCAATGCCACAAGTGAGGAAGTGATGAGTTATCGTCATCCTTCGGATTGCCCGAGGACACCATCTCACCAACCTCACAGCCCAATGTGCAGATAGTTTTTTTTTGTTATGTTTTGATTTGCTTGTTGCTTTGAACCATTCTTCTTCCTCTTCCCCATGTTCCCACTTTTTCCCTTGGGGGTTTGGACTTTGTGTACTATGCAACTTCAATGAGAAAAAGAGTGAGATATAGAGAGATTTTTGAATAATGGAATGTACAAACGGATCATTTGAAACAGACCAAACAATCCTCTTTGGTTGAAATTTGAAACATATAAATGTAAGACCACAATACAATCTCCCCCTTTAAAGATATCTGTTATTTTGAAATATCATAAAAGTCAATCCTTCATCTCAGTAGATAACTCTAGAAGAGAATGTATTACATGGCTAGTGTAAGAATGATTTACAGCTTTAAGCAAATTTATTTACAGGTTTCAGTTTCCTTTTCCAACATCTTCGTTTGTCCTTTAAACTCTTAAGTAGAAATCAGACCCAAAACAGCCTAAATTTCCATATCAATTAAAAAGACTGAACCAACTTGTGGTGGTGCCATGTTAAGTATACTATAGTGGCTAGACTTAACTTAAGCCATTGACAAATTTGCTATTCATAAGGCAGTTTTAGGTTCCAGGGTTAGGCTTAGGAGACTTTGTTACAAAAAAAAGAAAGCAAAAGGTTCATGTTATGCATTTTACACCTTTTCCGGGAACTAGCCATGTGTATTGATGTTGCAGTTATGCCAAGTAATCACAGAGTTAACATAAACTACTAGAGTAATTAACATCCAATAAAAATAATAGTGTAAGAAGATGAGTACCTACGGAAATGTACTTTTTAATCATCAAGTAGAGACTCTGGTTGTTAAACTATTTAGATTAACAACGTACAGTATCCTATGCTTTTACAACCGAAACTAATGCTATAATAAGTATCTTAATTAGTGAATATTATAACAGAGTCACATGCAATTAACGATTAGTCTCTTAACAGAGTACGGCAAAATCGAAAAGGAATGATCTTGGTATCCTCCCAAAATCAATCAAGATTCAAGAGAGAGAGAGAAGGAGGCATTCATGGAATGATATGTCCTCTGTGATCACCTGGTTTAAGGGATGGTCAAAGTCAAAGCTTAAGCAGTGAGATCTGATAAAACGGAAAAGTCACATGACATCTGCACCCTGAGACTTACCACCATCTAAAGCAATCACTCAATAACACATGTGTAATCATCTCCTGAACCTGATCTCGAGGATACTGAATAGTTATGATTATATGAGCAACTAGAAGGAAATGCAGGTTATATCAAAGACAGCAAGATCCAGCAAGAGATCTAACATGAACAAACCATAGGCCTCGGAATCTTAAAAATTTATTGTGACTGAACGTCCATGACTCATAGTTTACTGCTTTTAAGAAGATTGGTATTCAAAGTTATGAGCTAAAAGACAATTAGAGAAACAATAGATATGCTTATTTTCTAAGGCACTCATCATTTGTAAAAACACAGTAACTTTTCAATGAAATTACAAATCATAACTCATACGAGTTCGTCTGATTAAATGATCATGCAAGCCCAATTCAGTTCTCGCTAGTAGTTTCACAAAAGTCATGAACATTCGATTTCTTCAAAACATGCCAAGAAGCATTGTTCCACAAGTCTTATTTCAAGTGAAGCAATAGCAGTCACTCTAGTATAAGTGCAAGTATCATCAAGAGTCCAGAGGTTTCCCATTCTCAAGATCCTGCTTAAAGAATGTTTTGAATGTGTCCATCCTCGTCTTTGCTTCTGGTAATCTCCTATTTTCCAGAAACTTCTTGGTCGCTGTTACGAAATCTTCCTTGTCATGTTGTCTCCATTCCTAACACAGTGTGAACATTTATAAAGATTTGAACCTTTCACAGACTAAAAACAATAAGCTAGAATATGGTATAAGATTACAAACCTCGAAATCCCATTCTCCATAAAGATCCGGATCATCTTTGTTCTTCCATACATATGTTTCGACTTGCAGCTTCTCTGAAGTATCCTGCAGATGACAAAGCATCAAAAGGTTTTAATCAGAATCTTATCTTAATAAAACCTAATCCAATATGTAAGAATTAGTTGTTCCAGTCAAAAATGTAATTACCGTCAGCATTACTTCAACAGTCTTTCTGTCATATTCAACATCTTCAAACTCATCTAACATCTTCAGTTCATCATCTGTTATGCCCTTTAGCACCTGCAAGACCAACACAGTACTTCAAAATTTTGAAAAATCTCAATATTAACAGTATACACTAAACAAGGAGGGCAACAAAATCGTCTCTACACAATAACACAAAAGAACAATGGCCTTAACGTTCCTCTATGGCTTGTCCTAGTGTTTTCCATCCTTCTACATACATAGTACATACAAAGAAACGAATGTGAAAAAGGGAATCAGGGATGATTAATGAACCTTTCCGTTGACTTTTCCGGTACCGTCCGGTAGAATTGTTGGATAGACACGGCCTTTGAGTCTAAACCTGTGACTGATATCCCAGAATCGCCGTTAATCAAAACATCAATTGGATCCAAAAACGAACGAAATCAAGACAGATAGAGTCAGAGATAAACGCACAAGCCGGAGAGTACGGCGGAGACATGGTCAGGGACGCGATTAAGAAGCACGTATACGACTTCGGGTTCCTGGAGACTGCCATAGACAAAGAGATCGTAAGCAGCTTTCCCTGACAACATACTCATCCTTCTTTGTCTCTCCTACTCCGTCCAGTTCCTGCGACTGAGTAGAAGTTCAAGTGTCCCTTGTCCCGCCACGTGTCAAGCATATAAAAGGTTGTGATTACTATTTTGAACGATGTTTTTTCACCATAAACTCTTGGTCACTAAAAAAGAACTGAAAATCAATTTCGGAGAAGATGGCTAACATTTCTACTGGATCGATTCGAGAACAGAGGAATTAAAACCATAGCCATAAGAAACACGATATCCGTTTAAAACAGAAAGATCGGGTCATTCATTACAACAGAACCTCAAACAGAGTTTAAAGTCTTAAAGACACTGGAAACTGTAATGAAATATCTAAAATGTTTGCCCAACAGAGTAAGATAATGATCGTTGTTTGCAGATCACATGGCCATTGGTTCAGGACCAGCAGCGTTCAGAATGTCTAAGAGTGAGTTTTGGGGCTCCAATTCTTCGTGCCAAAGCTGCAACTTATCTCCAGGGTAAAAGTTTCTCGTCACTCCCTCTGAGTTGATCTGTTCAAAAACATCAAAAACAGTTTGCCAATTAAGTACCATTAAGGAGGTTACATAAGTTTCGCTTCAGCGAGCTTCTGGTCAGAGAAAGATCTTACTATGACAGTCCGTACGACACCACCACTGGCTCCATCACGGGCGATGGCTAGTGAAACCGCCTTCACAACAAGTTGCTGCAATATAAATACACAAGCGTAAATACAATAGCAACGACCAGTTATACAAATGGGGTTTGTGAGATTTTTGCATATGCAGATACAGTGATGTGAACCGCGTTACCTCTGCTTCTTCTTTGGTCATGTTATCTTTCCAAGCCTGGTCGAAGAACCCGTAGAGATAGCTCGAACCAGAGCCTACACAAACACACACAATTCCATTAGTTGTTAACAGAAGCAAAGGGACCATTCAAGTTAGTAAATAGCAAAGACCAATTAATCGAATACATCTTTGTTAAAACCTAAATATCATAAGACTCATAACAATATAGTTTTTACCTCCAATGGCAAACGGTTGCTCGACTACAGTTCCACCGAGTGGGATCCCGTAGATCTTCCCACCCTCATATTTATCCCATCCTCCAACGATGAGACCAGTTTGGAGCATGTTCTGCTCAACAAAGACATACAATGTTTCAGTTAACAATCCATGTAATCAAAACAAGGAATCACCATACAATAACAAACTGGATATGATTTGGAGTATAGAAAACTGAGATACTTCTTGAGCACTACATACAGTAGCATTACAACAGAGACTTTCTACATTTCCATTAATAGTGTTCGTACTTTAGACTAGAGAACAACCATAACAGTAACACTACGAACAACAAGAGATTCATAAATACTAGCATCCTAGGTTTGACATGTAACATCAATCTCTATGCCCCAAAATTTTCAGCTTTAGTCATAATAAAGCAATAAAAACATAAGCAAACTGTCATATTTCCCAGGGTCAAACTTCCAAACAAAAGTTATCCGTGATTGAGTCGAGTATGGGTATGTTTTCTCTACAAGAAAATGGAACAACATCCACATTCCTCACTACTCTTAGTCTAAATTGCTGGTAAAACAACCAAACCAAACGGCAAGCTTAAAAGCAAACTTGTACCTTGTTATTATATGCGAGCATCCTGATAAGGTTGGCAGAAACCTTAACAGTTGCGGGTTGTCCATGCTGAATTCTGCAAATCATAAGAAAACGAATTATTAAATCATCCGGATATATAAGATAGCATAAGTATCAAGTCATGCAGCTTCGTCAATCAAGACACTCACGTATGCTGGTGAAGGAAGTAGCGGACATAGTCAGATACAACTTGAGAATCAGCAGCCTGCAAAAGGAACAAGAAGAGAGCTTGTTGTAATCAATATCCCATTTGCAAGTAAATCAAGAACAACAAACATTCGAGTAAGAAACCCAGTAAGCAAAAGAGATTCAATAAGAAGTCTAGCAAGCTAAACAGTTTCCACAGCAGAACAGGTCAAACAAAAACAAAAATGAAATCCCTAAGAGAGATTATTACCGATCCAGAGCGGCAGACGTAGACATTATCTGTCAGTTGTGTAATCTTATCAGAAGCTCGATTCGCTACGTACATACCTGCGCGAGTAATTTACAACAGATCCCAAATTTAACAGCTTTCTCTAAATTACCCAAATAGAACAATCGATTAGGATTATTCTTTGTTCCGATTGAAACGAAAACAAAACTCAAATACAAACCCAACGAAGAGGAACTAAAACCCTAGAAAAGTAGAGAAGGGGGGAAATCTCACCGGTGCTGGTACGTGAGTCGGCTCCGAGGACGACACCTCCATTGTAAGTGACGCCGATGATGGTCGTTCCCATGGAGTGAGGTGCATCGAGATTGAGATCCATTGCTGTAGAATTGGAAACTTGTCAGAAACGAAACGAATCGCTGAGTTTTGCGAGTATAAATTAGATTCCGGTGATGACTGATGAGAAGAAGAAGCTTGAAAAAGAAGAAGAACTCTGGCTTATACCCCAAGTCGGCCTCTCTCCTTTCTTTTTTTTGGTTTTACTTTTTTTTTTTGTTTTGTTAGGCGACAGATAAAAAACGTGAAAGCCCAATATCTATTTGTCCTCATGGACCTTCCAAATAAAAGCCCAATACATATTTGTCCTCATGGCCCTTCCAAATACAAGCCCAATACCTACTTGTCCATGGATCTTCCAAATACAAGCTCGATACACATTTCAGTTATTTGCTCCCACGGTGAAGGAATTAGGAATGTTATCAAGTTTTCTCTAAGGTTTTGCATTTTGTTGAAATGTGACGTATGTTGTTCGATCTTACGTTAGTTTATAAACTTTGTTTTAGCTTTAATCTTCTTCAAAAGGTGCACAAGTAGGCACTCGTTAGGACAACACACAAGACAACAAAGTTCGAAACACACAAAGATTACACTTCTCTACTCAGAAAACAAACTTACTTTGTTATTATTATTAAAAAAAAGACCTGATTTCACTCATCTCTAAAGCCAATTAAGAAGAAAACTACAAGAGTTATATTGTAGTGGCAACAGCTTCTGGATGATGAGGTAGTATCTGATGAGCCGTGGGGACATTGTTCTTCGACTTGTTAGCTACACGGCTTGCTCTTGATTCCTTCACCGGTGTCACCTTCTTAGTCGAGGACTCGGCCAGAACCTTCCTCACCTCGTTTGCCAGCTCTATAACATAGTCCTCCTCATGCCCTGTGTGAAATAAAAAATGGCTTAACACATCAAAAACAATGTCTCTCTTAAAACCATCAAGGTCAGAACCTTTGACTACAAAGCCTGGGCAGATGTTCTATTCATATAAAGACTTCAAATGGAGCTTGGACTAACCAATGTCGTGCATTGCCTTCTCGAGCAGGAAGAGATAATCTCTGTTGTTACCACATGGTCCATTGGCTGTCGCGATTTGTCTTTGAATATACAAAATAACAGCTAAGTGTGAGGACAAGAATCTGGCACATAAACTAAAGGAACAGAAGAAATTGGGCTGGAAGCTAAGTGTATACCTTGCCATGTCTTCTAATGGCGCAGGTCCGAGATAATACTTGTTGGAGACCTTGTCAGGAGTAGAAGTGAATCTGAAGATTGTAAAGAAATGCATCCATCAAAATCACAACACAAAGATTTGTAGAAGAAAATAAAAATCGATGTGAGAACAGCTGTTGATGGATCCGTGTCATAGGAAACAACTTACACTATCACTCCAGTTACAGCTGGCTTTAGAGGATCATCTTCCTGTGTAAGGAAGAAACTTTTGAGGTCAATTTTTAGTAGCATAAGGAATAATAGGCTTATTCAATAATCTCGGCTGAGTCCTGACTCACCTTGTAAAAGTCTACACTTGTCTTGAGATCATATTCACACTCTCTACGTTCCAAGTACTGTGTACAAATAGAAAGATCAACACAAAGGCATGACCATGATACATCAAGCGATCTAGTTTTCAGATGCAAGGACATACCTCCATAGCCAGACGTTCTTTTTCTGGTCCTCCACGGACACAGAATGCAGTACCCCACTGTCAAGAAAGTATTGGAATGTTAGTAAGAAAAGAATAATGTGTGAGTAACAAGCAGGCCTCATGAACAGACTCTAAGATCCTATACACATATTAAGAATAGCTACTTACGCATATGGCTTCTTCAGCTTTCTCGAGGGTGCAAGTTCTTGCAGGGTGTTCTGGTGTACCTCTATGATCAATGCAAGCTACCAAGTCAAATCAAAACACAAATCAATCAATCAATAATCAACAGCTGGGACGAATAGATAAATCAATCAAATACGCAAAGAACCAAAACTGTTATCTTAACAGAAAAGGGTTACCAAGATCAAAGACACGTTTATATCCCTTGATGAAACCTAACACTTTCTCATCGTAGTGAAATCCTGGGTTCCACACAAGAGAGCCATAGCCAAAGACCCACATCACCATTTTCTGCAGTTAATTGCTGTACATACACACACACAAAAAAAAAGACAAAATCTAAGATTTAGACACAAATCATGATTTTGTGGATGGTAAATGCCAGAAAAAGGCACCATGTAGTAAAGACAAGACAAGAGCTAAACAAGTAAGACAAATCACGATGGACCAGCGTTTCTATTGTCACTTCCTCTTTAAATGTAAACAGATAAGCTCAAATATTGGGTTCTCTTCAGGACAGCTCAGAGTTCATAAAAGAATCAAATCTTCTCCCTTTCTTTATTTTGAAAAGCAAGGAAGATTTTCTAGGTAGGTTATGCGTTCCATAGCAATGGTGGTGCAGTTATAACCCGTAAATGACATGAATGAACAAACTTTTGGAACAAAGACAAAAATCTAGTAAACAGTGTTCCCAAATTCTAGAAAGAAGGGAAAAAGGTATTGACTTTTTCTAGCCAGATTTGGTGCAATAATCATATAATCAAACAGAACAGTAAGAACATTTCCTGAACTACAATAAACATAAACACGAGACAGAGAAAATCGCTGAGAACAGAAGCTACTTTAACCAAAATGAGTAAGATGAATAAAAATCAAAACTTTACCCTGGAACACGATCTTCGTGAAGAGAAAAATCAATCCCACCGTGAGACAAGATCTCCTCTCTTAATTAGATGATCCGAGAAAAGCTGAGAAACTCGTGGGAGGAAGAGAGATTGCAGAGAAAAGGGTTGAGCGAACGGCGTCGTTTCGGTTCGTATGGAGCTGGTAATGGTAATGAGACCACTAAGCTCCTTCTCTCCCTCCTTCTCTCTCTCTCTCGGAATCTCTTTCTCTCTGCTCTGCTTCTCGAGATGTATCTTAATGAGGAGGAGGCGATGTGTGGGAAGAAGAGCATTTATAGAGAGAGAGATGGAGACCGAACCGTATTGTTCATGCCACGCATGTTTTTTTTTTTTTTTTTTTTT
>Ga0041059_1002071_pt1 | contig 15375 bp, 12 predicted proteins | sample AraColnosormetaG_FD_56232 | JGI IMG/M metagenome (GOLD analysis project Ga0041059, IMG submission 56232) | Arabidopsis roots microbial communities from North Carolina, USA - Col MF nosort | ecosystem: Host-associated > Plants > Roots > Unclassified | place: USA: North Carolina | collected...
TTTTTTTTTTTTTTTTACAATCAATTTTGTTAATACGATTGTATGATTAATGTCTTTTACCTATGTAGACACTATAAACACCACGTGAATATTCAACTATCTCATCTTACGGTATATGACATTTATATAATTTGTAACTTTTGAAGAGAAATAAACTCTTCTTTTCATCATCTTCCAATACCGTATAATCTACCGGTTTTGAAAGTATGTTAGTTGGTATATCAATTCAAATTCGTTGACACTAGAGATGCCTTTGGCTTCTACAATTGATGATTGATTACATTATTAAGACAAATGCCAATATTTCCATATATATCTTCTTCTTTTATTTTTTTTCATTTTTCTAATTGTATTAGACTTACGAGTTAATAGACTTGAAATATGTATATATTGATTAACTGGTAGGTCAAAGCAATAATATGGTATCGATTGTCTCGTTACTCCGATACCATGTAAAACTCGATTCAAATGTCACGAATATAAATAGATACAAATATATTGGGTACTTTATACTTATTATCCAATATATTTATATTTTAACTAGTTTCAGCGTTTTGTGCGCACACACACAAAAAAATAAAAAAAGTTTCAGCGTTTACTACGGTGAATTTGGTACGAACAAAACAGCATCGTATGGTCGATGTTATTAATACAGTGATCAAATGTTTGCAACGGACCAACGCTAAAGAACATTTGATAGAGAGAGTTAGGTGGTTTCCGCTAATGGCTAAAACGGTCGAAAATAAATTACTCCAAAACTAGGACAACACATACGGACAAAGTTGTCTTTTTTTAGCTTTCAAGGCGATCCGACCAACCAAACGCACTAAAAGCTCCGACCATTCAAAGAATCAATGTCTTTAAACTATCAACTATACACTAAACCATGTTCATACATACAAAAATATGTGTGTGCCTATGTATATGCAAAAGTTCTAAATTATATTTTCGAGTTGATATCGATTGACGACCATCATAACGTTGTATAATTGTTGTTGTCAATGTGAAAATCATCATCACCATCATTTTTTGCAGCTGCTATATGTAATTCTAGTTTACAAGCCAAACTATATTTTAGGATAAACTCACAGCTTAATAAATAAACTAGTTCTTTCTTCTTTTCTTATGCAAGATTTTTTTTTCTTGGATCTAATTTTATGTAAGTTAATTAACGTAACCGACGACCTAAAGTGGCATCATATATGCTTAATGCTGCGACAAGATTAATAACTCACCAAAAATCGTTTGATATGATAAAGACGTTTTCTCACAAGGAATCTATAAAAAGCGACTTGTTAACAAATTATTCGTTATTACTTATTCCAAATTATCCTCTCGGTTTCGATCAGAATTAATATAACTTTATCTTAGGTGCATGAACAATACCATAAAAGATATAAACAGTCCAAATTTCAAGAATCAATACTGTACACACAAATTATCAATTTGAAATAATGTCACGTTCAAAAGTGATATGTAATTATGTAAAGATAAATTCCCAAAAGTATACACAAAAGGGCTATATATTATGCGATCATTTAGACGTCTATACACCTTAAGATTACTTTAATGTATGTCATATATGGATAATTAAATGGATTTACACACCAATCTCTCTAACGCAGTTTGCAACGTAACGTCGACATAACAGAAGCAGCCGGCCATAGCAGATCTTTAGGGATTCGCGTATAATTTTTTACTTTCAAAAAATTAATAGAAATCTAATAAATATTTCGTTAGCATGTGTGTTTATATATAGTTATACTATTATTATGAATAAAAAGACATTTAAAATATGAAAAACAAAAAAAAAAGACATATAAAATATTACGAAAGTATTGATTAGGCAGATTATGGGGATCAGATTCATAGGTTATACATCTATTTACGATCTTGGTTATAGCATATTCCAACTTCCAAGCACATGCATTTGTCTCTGCTCCCTCTTTCTTACAATTCAACGAAAGAAAGAAAATGATTAAATATAATTATTTTTTCATAATCCGAAAGTCAACTTATAAACTTTATTTGGTTATTCAAAAATTAAATTAGACATTTAAATTATCTTCATATTCAAAAATGTATAAAAAACTATCCTAAAAAGATATTTTTTTGGATACAAGGGACATATGTATACATACCAATAAATATAAGCTACGTTTAGATAGTTGAGAATATGAACCAAATTAAACCATTTCGATTTAATTTTAATGCATATGATTAGTTTCATAAACGGATGTGTTATATGATTATATCCATATATTAAATTGTAATCGCCACAATACAGTGTACGCATCTGCATAACATGTTAAGTATCACCGTCATTTTTAGTCATCCGTTTAGTATCACCGTCTGCTACAAAAGAAAATTAAAAGATATTGTAGTCTGAGCTCTAAAGGAACTGTATCTTGAAGATCAATCATGTGTCAGAACAAACAACAAGAAAATTTATATACAATAAAGAACAATCCCACTTGGTTTGACCTTAACATTCACAAAAAATCTCTTACTTATAAGTACTCAGCTCATAATCCAACATTATGCAAAACTTGATCATTAACATTTGGTTTAAGTAAACAAACAAAAATGGTTTTAGAACCAAACTTCGTTCTCTCATGGGTCTTCTTATGCATAGCTGCAACAATCTCCAGCACACTTTTCTTCTTCCGCAAGAAACATCACCGATTCATAACAAAGAAGATTCAGAAGAAAAAGAAGCTTCTTCCTGGAGAAATGGGGCTTCCATGGATTGGTGAAACAATGGATTTCTACAAAGCTCAGAAAAGCAACAGAGTTTTTGAGGATTTTGTAAATCCAAGGATCATCAAACATGGGAACATCTTCAAGACAAGAATCATGGGATCACCAACAATAGTAGTCAATGGAGCTGAAGCCAATAGGCTCATATTATCCAACGAGTTTAGCTTGGTGGTGAGCTCGTGGCCTTCATCTTCTGTTCAACTAATGGGCATGAACTGCATCATGGCTAAACAAGGCGAGAAGCATCGGGTCCTCAGAGGGATTGTAGCTAATAGTCTTAGCTACATTGGGTTAGAGTCCTTAATACCTAAGCTCTGTGATACCGTTAAGTTTCATCATGAAACCGAATGGCGAGGCAAGGAAGAGATTAGCCTCTACCGTTCGGCAAAAGTTCTCACTTTCACTGTAGTATTTGAGTGTTTGTATGGGATAAAAGTGGAGATTGGGATGTTAGAGGTCTTTGAGAGGGTTTTAGAAGGTGTTTTCGCTTTGCCGGTTGAGTTTCCTTGTTCTAAGTTTGCTAGAGCAAAGAAAGCAAGGCTAGAGATAGAGACATTTCTAGTTGGGAAGGTCAGGGAGAAGCGAAGAGAAATGGAAAAAGAGGGAGCTGAGAAGCCAAACACAACGCTTTTCTCGAGGCTAGTAGAAGAGTTGATCAAAGGTGTGATAACCGAAGAAGAGGTTGTAGATAATATGGTTTTGCTAGTGTTTGCAGCTCATGACACAACCTCTTACGCCATGTCCATGACTTTCAAGATGTTAGCTCAGCACCCAACTTGTCGTGACACTCTCCTTCAAGGTAACAATCAACTGAATATCAGAATGTTCTCTTCCTATCAGCAAAAATCATATACTCAACTCTCAGTTTTCTCTTGATTCATATCAGAACATGCTCAAATAAAAGCAAACAAAGGGGAAGGAGAATATCTTACAGTGGAAGATGTGAAAAAGATGAAGTATAGTTGGCAAGTTGTTCGTGAAACAATGCGATTATCCCCTCCAATCTTCGGTTCTTTCAGAAAAGCAGTGGCTGATATTGACTATGGAGGATACACAATCCCCAAAGGCTGGAAGGTTTAACACATCCATCTCTTAAGATTCTTCAGCTTCTAATCAAAACTCTATTTCTTTGAAGAAATACTAATAAATAAACCTCTGCTTCTTTGTTTGAATGCAGATACTCTGGACCACTTATGGAACTCATTATAATCCTGAAATATTTCAAGATCCAATGAGTTTTGATCCAACAAGATTTGATAAGCCAATACAGGCATATACATATCTACCATTTGGAGGTGGACCAAGGCTTTGTGCAGGTCACCAACTAGCCAAAATCAGCATTCTCGTTTTCATGCATTTTGTTGTGACAGGTTTTGACTGGTCCTTAGTCTACCCAGATGAGACAATTAGCATGGATCCTCTCCCATTTCCGTCCCTTGGAATGCCAATCAAAATTTCTCCCAAGGTGTCATAGAATAGAGTCATGAGTATGTTGTAGCTACCTGTATGTATGCAATATTCAGAGTCCTAGACTTGTATTGACTAGAAAAGAAACAAATGAGACCGAATGATTTCATAACATTTTCCCTGTAACTAGCACAAGTACCATGTGTATGTATAAATCATAGTGAAAAGAAGTACTAGGTGTTGTTGTCTTGTCTGACGTGTTTTCTCTTATAACCCTGTTTATAAAGTTGCTCATGTCTTGTTTCCACATCGAACCAACTAGTCAAAAACTTACGGTGTGAACGTTTCTTCGTTTGGTCCATCAGCCATTCTATTTTTCTCTCAACTACTCTTCAATGTTTCCATCATAGGATTTACTTTTTCTCTTCGTTATCTTTCTTGTTTGGTTTTAGTCTGTCTTTGGTATTGCAATCGACATTGCAACTAATATATGAAGCAATCTTCTAGATATATTGAGTCCATGAACTGAGACCTCTTTAAACCGGCAAAAGATCCATACCGTAGCAGATCGAAGTAGAACGAAAGATAGAGAAAGCGGACACATACCAGAACAGGGATGGAAAAGGTAGGTGAAGATGAGGAGAAGACCATTGAAGAAGCAAACAACTCAACTGAGGAGACGAAGAGTGATAAAGAGGAGGAAAGGATAAAAGGTACTATTGCTGATCAGGTTGATCCAGTAGATTCCACTGAAGAAGGTTCTACGGGTCCATCCAACTCACACACTGTAGTCTCCAAAGATCATGATTTTAGTGAATCTGATATGGAGGACGAAGAGCAGGTTCTCGAGTTTTTCAGACGTAATCACGGTTTTTCACCTGAGGTCACCAAGAGAAACAACTTCCCATATGTTAACAACTCTGAAAGGATGGTACTTCAGTTCCAAGAAGACACTTCTGCAGAAACAGAACAAACAAATGAAATGTTCCACAGTTTGAATGATAGCAACGAGATTCTTGAAGGAACCAAGTCATCATCAGCTTCAGATGAGGATACCGAGGACTCATCTAGTAACTCAGACCTTGATTCCAGCCTTTCCAGGTATTATTTTGACGGATCCTTACCGGTTTCAGCTCATGTCGAAGAATTTGAAACTCATCAAGATGAATCCCTTGTACCTAAAGATGAAAACCAGGTTTGTAATCCAAATTGGTGGGGTATGATATAACGTTCTCCATACGCAACAATTCAGTTACAGCTTTAGCTCTTATCATTTGTTAACTAAGACAATATCCGTTAAATGTTTCAGATGCCTCTGCTGTGTCTCAAGCAACCCATGCTGCAACCAACTTCATGGAGAAATTGCTGTGGACTCCTCGAGCTTCTCTGGGCTGCTGATCCATAAATTTCAGATACGAGGAAAATCGACCTCCAATGAATGGATTTTAGCAGTAAGTAAGGATATAGACGTGACATGTTGTTCTAGTAACCAACACAAAATGGTTTATAGTAGTAAGTAGCTCATATTCACTTTCTCTTTAGGATCTATGTAATGAACCACTGTCAAGCAAACTTTTAGAAAAATGTTTCTCTTTGTAATTTAGTTAACAGGAGACTACAGACCATTTGAAAAGAAAAGCAACTACACATCTTTAGCCTAAAAGCGAGGATAACCAATTACCTTAAACAAACAAAAACAACCAAAAACATCACAAAGTCGAAACCAAAGCCAAGCAAAATCTTGGGCACCTATATGACTGTGAAACTGCAAAACGTTATGGTCTTCAGCTAATCCTATGCTCCATATTATCGAATCACATTCGTTTTGAATAGCATCCGAACAATGTCGCTGCCACTAACCAGCAGCAACCACTGCCACTGTAATTCTCCTTCCAAGTAAATCTTTCCATAACCATCGCAAGCAACATCCTTTGTAGCTCTGACTCCATTAGTAGGCTCCAAGATCCTCTCGTTCAACAAAGCTAGCGTTTTCTTAGCTTCTTCAACCTTCTTCAATTTCTTCTCCATTCACTCAAAGCTTCCTCTCAGACTTGCAATTCCCCTAAACCTCTTCTCAATATCACTTCTCACTTTCGTCAAACTCTCTACTTCCTTCTCATAACTCTCAAAGCTATCACCTTTCTCCATTAACCATTTCTTCAATTCAGCCACCTCTGTCACCGTCTCATCTCGCCGCTCAACGCAGTGATAAGATCATCCTGAATACTCACTCTCAAGCTCCACAGCTCCCGTCGATATAGATTCTAAAACCTTCTTCTCTTCTTCTATTTGCTTCATCTCAATCTCCATCTCTCCACACCTCTGCTTCATCTCCACTTCCAGACTTCTCATCTCCTCAATCTCTCTCAGTAATCTCACCCTCCTCCTTCAATTCCAGATTATCCCGTGTCAATTCTTGCTTCTTCTTCTCCAATTCCTTGAAATAGAATTCTATTTCAATTCACCAGAAAAAAATGATTTAGGGTTTTAAGTTTTAACTTTTAGTGAAGAAGTCGTTCCGAGGGTAGTTGACACTTGACAATATTGCCGCGAATCCTTTTTTGTACGGACCTCTTAGTGTTTAATGGGTTCAGGCCCAGTTATGTTAAGCCCAATTATAACATAACTAAGGCAATCAAAAAACATGTGGAATCGTAATCTTTTAGGCTTTTAGCCCATACAGGATGTGATTAGTTATAATCTATCAATGGTTTTTATTTTAAATTTTGGTTTGGTAAAGGATGTTGAAGTTAACATTATTGATTACAACTTCGTACTATACGATGTTCAACCTTAAATTCATCTTTGTAATGTAATTTGGATAGAGAGTAGATAGGGTTGGTAAGAAAATTATATCTTCCCCGACTTTCCGCTATGTGTGGAGTAAATAGTTCCATAGAGTTCGATATAGCTGCATTGTTGTGGGTCAGAAATTACGTTATAATGAATACTAAAACTGATATTGTTTTTTTTCTAGCGGCAAATGTGTTTAAATTTCTGTGTAGATGCTAGCTCTAGTACTTACACGACTAAAAAGATTTGTCTTGTATATGTATGTACAAGGAATATACATGAACTCTATTGTTGGACCACGGGAACTCAAATCTAGTAAGTTCATCATAAGCTTAAATAAATATCGACCGACTTTGGAAATCTTTGTTATAATAAAGCATGTGAAATGAGCTCATCCAGATTTAAAAATGGGCCACGTAACATTAACTTTCTCAATATCATTAATGTCAAATCTCATATGCAAGTGAAACCTCGTGATCCAATTTAATATCTATACTATATGGCGTCCTACTAAAATAAGTTATATAACTACATTAATTAATGCTAATTTTCGTTAATGAACACTTCTCATAACCGTGAAACGGCTTAATAAATAAATCAGAACATTAAAATTAAAGATTATACTCCTACTAAAGAAAAAAAAAATTCGAAGAAAAAAATGTTGAGTCTCTTTCCTCATATATCAAAGCTAAAATCCCATGTTATAAAAAAGGAAATAAAAGATTTGAAAAAAAAAAACGTTTTTTTTTGTTTTTAGGAATCGAAGAAAGAAGAGCAGTCTTGGTGTGATAATCTTCAACCTCCGAACTTCATGTCTTCTTGATCTATGCGTTGAAGAAACGAAGTAAGGACTTTAATGGTTTTGATCTGACATTGTAGAGACAGAATGTAACCAGCTGTCTCTTCGAAGAGCGCGTCCACACCAAGCGCCGCTCCTCCGGGGATAATCCTCTGCAACGCCTCAATCTTTTCCTTGACCTCATCTTCTTCTTCTTCTGCTTCTTCTCGGTCTTCACGTACGCTTGCGTTAGTCTCTGACAATCTCCGTTTGGTTCTGCGCTCGAAACCAGCGGCGCGTGATTTCACGGTGGCTGAGCATGACGGTGACAGAGAGCGTCTCGTGGCGTCGGGAGTGGCTAGAGTTTCTTCCATTGAAAGAAAGAGAGAGATGAATGATGAGTCTGAGAGAATAATGAACAAGTAAGGAATGTGGATATGTGTAACTGTGTGTGTTATATATATATATATGAGTGATGATGGATTTAGTAGACAAAAATGTTGAAATGTGGTCGGTTCAACCTGATTTTATTTTGGTTTGTTGCGAGTTTAGAGACAATACTCTATCGGTTTGATTTGGTTTGCTATGCTTTATGTTACATTGTTTGCTTACATTAGTGAAAGGTTCGGTTATGAACGAATTTTGGTTTGGTTTGTCTATAAAAAACGATGTAAAAATTGAAACGATATAAAATAAATTCTACATTTAGAAATTGGGAAATGGTTAAATGAGCGGTATTGCCATCAAAGCTGGGTCCAGTTGTGCGTTATTTTTAATTTTATTATCCTCGTGTTTCGGATTGTGGAGATTTATTTAATTATCTCTTACTTTGGTTGCTTCCACAGATTTGGATCTTTAGAAGAAGAGCTTTCACGCGCCATGTCGACTGGTTTAGACTTTAGTGGACTCATCACTCACTTAAGTGGATCAACCTCGCATCTAGATTGGATTTTTTTGTTTGTTTGATAAATGAGATTTGGCACGTTAAATTTGTTTGTTTAAGAGCTAGACGTTTGACATAGTAATTAACTAATTATACAACAATGCTTTATTATTGTATTAGGATATGCGTTGTTAATACAAGCCGGATTACTTTTAGCAAGTGTCTCATTTATTTATCAAGCCGGATTACTTGCTAAAATATTATTCGAACTTTAATTTAAACTCTAAATGGTTTGTGATCTGGTTTAGCCATAAATGTAATAGCTGCTATACGTTGTTTTGCATAGTTACCAGTCTTATTTTCTACAACAAGAATAAAGAGTATAAACTATTTTATGTGAGCTTAAATTTCCAAAAGAAAAATTCAAGTAGACGACGACAAACCCTATAGTTATGCACTTATGCTTATAGGCCATTCGGGTGGTGCCTGGTAATGGACTAATGCCTGATGGTATAAGAGTAAGTTTTGTCGTAATTACGTAGTACGGACGAAATGAAAACGACCACGCGCGTGGAGATAAGGAAGGAAAAGAAGAAGGATACAGTGAGACACTACTTGCATGGGAACAAGGAAGAGAGAGGAGAGGACATGTGCGGGTCACATGAATATCTCCATCTTCAAAGCCCCATTCCCATGTGCTTCCTCCTCTCTATACATTATGTACAGACTGTAATATAGTATTATTATTAGATGGATGAGATCAAATAGATCCTCTAAGAGATAGTGAACTTGTTCGTACAATTGAGGACCTAATCCTACTAAGATCCACATGATATCTATCGGGCATGGTGGCCACGTGTCAACCCTTTTTTGGGTCCCCCCCACCTCAGTGACCTCCTAAATCTGTCCTTCATTTTTTTTTTGTCAACTCCTTTTTCTTATTAAAAGAAACTCCAATTAACATCCCATATTTCTTACCACGTAAAAACAACAATCTCAATATATCTATAATGTTAGAGAAATGGCCACTATATAACAAGAAGAAAGCCAAGGAAGTTTAGTGTTATTGGATTCGAATATAGTGTTACATGTTTCTAGCTAGAGATCTTTATAATATACATCTTTTATACATAAAACCGTTATAGTAAATCTTACTTAATGTTGGTTCCATAAATGAGCCCTCCGGTGCATTTCTTTTGTCAACTATATGATATAAAAACTAGATAAAGACTTAATAAAAAATAATTGCATTAAAAAAAAACAATTGCATTTTTGTAGGTCTTTAATCCAAGATTGCAAATTAACCTAAATCTACTCAAGAAAAAAAATTTAGTAAAGAATAATGATTGACATCTAATTAAAAGAAATAATGTATGGTCTTAATTAAGACAAAGATCAGGAACAGAATAACACATTTCTTTTACGTCTAGGGTTTTTAGTAATACTAAAAATTGTTAAGATGTTGTTTTAGAAGAAGAAGAAGATGGAAGAGAGAAATAAAGAAAGAGATGATGTTTCCAAAGAGGGGACGAAGGAGGGTTTGGTTTCTCGGGATTGAGATTTACAAAAATCGGGTGCCTTTCGCATTTCACCATCTACCAAACTGACACTCTCCCCAATTCTAGTATCTATTTATTTATGTATTTGCACTTACATTAAATATGTTACAAAAATAACACACTCGAAATTTAATTTTAGCTTTTAGCCAGCTTTCACATTCGTCGTCTTGGAATAATCAATTCTATGTCCTTTTGTATCTTGTTCGTTGTTTCTATTTTTTCCAAAATAACTTTTATTTAATGACGAAAACCTAAATATTTATATCTAGGAGGAGTTTGAGATGATTCCCTTTCACTATTTATTTTTGTTGCCACAAAAATAAAAGAGAAGAGTTTGGTTAAAGACAAGACAGTATATGTTTTTTTAAGAATTAAGAAAGGGGAAGATTAAGAAAGAAAATATGTAATGTTTAGCTAAAAAACTCCAAATCAAGGGAAGTTAATTAGTTATCTTCTCTTTTTTTCTATAAAGGCTGGAGATATGGGCCACACAGGTGGACCTACCATGATGGGTGATCTCTGGGACAATGCATACAGTGGTTTTTGGGTCCACCTCTAACCTTATTTGTCTCCTCTCTTGGCCTCATTTAGTTGCATTTTTTTCAATTGTACATGCATTTTCACTTGCTATATCTCTCTTTTGCTTTAAAACTTATTTTATTAAAAACTTTATAATCAGAAAGAAGAAGAAAGATCCCAAATTTTTTTATTTTTATTTTAATTAAAATAGAAGTGAATAAATAATCTTTAAATGATTTTTTCTAATTTTATTTTGATATTTCTATTTTGAGATACTATTTATTGAACAGCAATCTCTCATTGTGCTCATTTATTAATTTGTAGAAGAAATAACTTGTTTAGGAAGAAAGTAAGCGAACTCAACTGTTTACACAAAAATATATACACAAATTGGTTGGTTTAAAGATATGATCAAGTGACAATGCACCTTTCTGTTTCTACTGACATTTGGAAGAACAAAGTGGTGCCTGTGATATGGGTTCCCACCACCACATGCGTTTGGATGTGCCATGAAACCATCATCATCATCACCATGCGCATCCACACTGATCCATCTTCTGTAGCCAGCGGTTCTTTTAAACGTGAAAAACTCTCAACCTTTCTTGTTATATATACCAGAATCTAACATCCATTTATTTATTTGTCGGAATAGAAAAAACAAACAAATGATGGATCACAATTAATAAAAAAAATATTTTTTGCTCATATGGTTTTGTGTCATAGACAATTTTCTTTTATGACATGAAGATGGAAACATACAATGTTCTGTGTGATGAAAGCCCAGCTTAGGTGGAGAACTAGTACATCTTTGACATACCGTACCGAACAGCTCCAACTTTCCGGTGAGCAGAACCACCAGGAGCAGCTGCTGCAGCTGCCGCTGCGACTCCTATTCCGGCAGTTGCCTGTAACAGATTTGTGTCGATTATGATCCGGTCACTGATGTTTTCGGCTTTGTTCATTCCCGTTCTAGCCATGATAAACGGGTTGTTGTCTATGTTGATGGCTACATCTGGTGCATATCTATTATACTGAGATATTTGTCTTGCCTGCTTCTCAGGCTCCATAGTTGTTCTTCTCTCTTGCTGCTTTCCCATGGCGACTGTTGCAGCAGATTGTTGTGAAAAGGGGAGATTAGTGCTCCGGATGAATGATCTCGGGTCATATGCATCTCTGCTGATTCTGCCATTGTCGAAAGGTGCAACCGGGCCCATGAATGTGCTTGGTTTGGCTGCTGCGTGTAGATAGATGTTTTACAGTTTATAGAGGTCAGTTTGGACACATTGCTGTTGGATTCAGGATGAGTGATTAAAAGTACCTGAGAGGTTTCTTTGTTGTGCTTGTATTGTTGCATGATTAAAAGGAATGTTTTGAGTAGTTTCAGGGTTCAATGTGTTTGTGTTATTCATAAGTTTTGGTTGTCCTCCTCGTGCTACTGCGGTTGAGTGTATGACCGTTGATCTGAAAGCATGCAAACACAGAGTCAGAAGGACATATTTTTATAGAAATTAGTGTTCAACACAAGAAACAGATAGTCACGGTCTTATGATTCCATCTTTTTTATCCTTGCCATGTCAATGTATATTAATATACAACTAGTATAGCAGTTGCATAACGGGGGTCAAAAACAGAGGAGATCACCGAAACCAGATCAAGTGACAACAGACTTTACAGAAAAAATGAGGATATACCTGGGAAGAGAGGCATGTTTCCTTTCTAGAGGTGCCACAGGGCCGGTTTTACCACTGTTTTCTTCAAGATGCGCAAATTGTCTTCTAAATTGATCAACAGCACTGCACAGTATACATCAATGTCAGGGACTGGGTGTGATATGCAATGCTAGCTCAAGAATGTAATCAACAAAAATTACGACCTTGGGTAGAGAAAACTGGCTTTATCAGCCCCGTTCATATGATCTTTAAGCAGCTGAGGGTGGTACTCAAGTATCTCCCTAGAAATTAGCTCTCTTATATCCTCTTTAGTGACCTTTCTTCTCTCGAACTCAAATTCCATCTTCGTGATGGGTTGACATGAAGGCTCCCTTTCCACTTTTGCCAATCCCTTAAAATATGGATCAGCAAGTGCCTGATTCAAGTATACAAGAGTAGTTTAGTGATTCACTCCAATAGAAACCCCAAATGCATGATACTCTATTATTAGAGAGAGAAAACAATCAGGAAGCCGAGAATTCAAGATTTGAGATAGTTAGTCAATATGGAAGTTGAAAAGCACCTCTTCAGCAGTTGGCCGGTCTTTTGGATCAAAAGCAAGAAGCCTCTCCAACAACTTCAGAGACAAAGGATCTGCATTTGGGAATTTCTGTGCAAACGGAATGGGTGGCTTTTTCCTCATGCTTGTTAAGTACCTCCTTGCCTTCTCATTCCTCACCTGTATAACATCATAAAAGCAGGGTACTCATCACTACTGGTCCTTGCTTAAGATGTGTAGAAACTCAATGGACTTCGTTTAGCAAGAAGATCAATACCCGTGAGATGGTGTCCAGGGAAGGTGTCCCTAGCAGATCAGTCATAAGATCCAGCTGGTGAACCACATTCTTTCCAGGGAAAAGTGGTTTACCCATCAACACCTCCGCAAAAATGCAGCCTATACTCCAGATGTCAATTGCGGGTGTATACTACAAAGCCAAATCCATCAAAAGTTATATCGCGGCAACACACCAATTAAAAGATGTTATATAGAGAACAAATGAACACCTTAGAGTAAAAAGATCCACAAAGCTCTGGAGCTCTATACCATCTGGTAGCAACATAGTCCTGTAAATTCAGTAGAAAATAATGTAGAAGAGTATCAGGTCCTGCAACGTAGTGAATAATATTTAGACCAACTTCAGTTTAAGAGAAGGAAAAGACTCTTAGAGAGCCATCTTGTCAAACGTACAGTCCAGAAGATTGTTGTGGGGGTATCATTGAATGCAACCCTTGCCAATCCAAAATCACAAATCTTAAGTTTACAGTTTGCATTTGCCAATATGTTCTTTGGTTTCAGGTCTCGGTGGTAGACATTAGCTGCAACAACCAAGATTCATAAGATAATATAATACAACAAACCAAACTCGACAGCTGAGTTAAAGTTCAGATATATTGGGGCAAACTTCAAAAGGCAAACATTTAGCCAGACAATGGAAACCGCAAGAATCCAATTCAGTGCATCAATGTATGAGATAGTACTGTAGAATGTAAAGTCCTAAAAGACAAATCTGACATACACTACATTTTGCAAGTGTCCAAGATTTTCATCTACAGAGAGAGCGATATATACACACAGAGAGATTTGAAGATGAAAAGACTATTGCTAGATGCCGGATAAAGAGAGACCAAAAGAAAAAGACTACCTGTGTGAATGTACTTCAGTGCACGCAATAACTGATACAGGAAAAACTGGTAATGCTCTCTAGTCAAATCATCATTGGCTTTAATAACTTGATGAAGATCCGATTCCATGAGCTCAAAGACAACATAAATATCTTTGAATTCTCTTCGTGAAGGAGGAAGCATAATGTGCTTAATTTCAACTATATCTGGATGCCTTAGGAGTCTAAGAAGTTTAATCTCACGTAGAATCCTCGCAGCATCAGAAATATGCTCAAAAATATCATGAATTTTCTTTATCGCGACTTTCTCACCCGTAAGAGTGTCTATAGCTGAGCAAACAACTCCATAACTGCCTTTTCCAATAACTTCTTGAACTTTAAATCTATTGGCATCGCCATAGTCAGAAAAGAACTCCATCTCCAGATTATTCTGTTACAAATACCATTACTTCCAAGTCAGAAACATTACAATAGAGATAACACTATACAAGAATCAGATGCAGAAGGTTCTCTACTGATGCTACAAAGGACGCCTAATGAAGGATCAATGCAATTGAATGTCAATTTGCTGATGAAGAAATAAAAAAAATGTCTCAACAACACATCATCTTGTCTTGAATGATGACAATTATGCGTTGTTTGTTTGATGACACTTGTAACGTTCATTGATCATAAACAGAGTTGTCCAAAACGGCAAAAAGATTAAAGACAGTAACAGGAAACAAACAAGATTAACCGAAACACACACATAAATATCTCAGACAGAACAGATAGTATCGGATGGAATAATTGGAAAAAAGGAAGAGTTTTTGTTTCACCTTTTTGCGATTATCTTGCTGCATCGTGACTCAATTGAAACACAGACTAAAAACCCAGGAATTAGAAGAACCCTAGAATTCGATCTGAATTGGGGGGAGGGAAATAGAAATTCAGATCAGCCGCATTGGCCCCATCGACCACTACTCCAAATGGCGAAGCTAGAATCCGACCTGGTTCTGCTCCGGCAATCGATCACCGACAGAGACAGAATCGCAGGCGAATTTCTCATTCACCTCTCTAATTCACCCAATTACCCCCAACGAAATCGAAACAACAACAAACAATCGCAGTTCAAGATAAATCGAGGAATTGAAGATAGCAGAGTGCGAACAGCATTGCTTTAGACGCACGTTTTCGTCGGCACGAGATCTGATCACCGACACACAAGGGATACAGAGAGAGAGAGAGAGAGAGAGAGAGAGAGACGAAGAAGTAGTGAAAATGAAAGGAGAGAGAGAGATAAGGAAGGAATCTAGACGGAGATTTATATATAGAGGTTAAAGTGTCGCGTTTGGTAAGCTGCTTT
>Ga0041059_1002072_pt1 | contig 15364 bp, 18 predicted proteins | sample AraColnosormetaG_FD_56232 | JGI IMG/M metagenome (GOLD analysis project Ga0041059, IMG submission 56232) | Arabidopsis roots microbial communities from North Carolina, USA - Col MF nosort | ecosystem: Host-associated > Plants > Roots > Unclassified | place: USA: North Carolina | collected...
TAAATGAAAAAGAAAAAAAAAAAAAAGCGATTCACAAAACTAGATGACTGATTGATCAAACATGAACAATCTGATGAGAATCTCGTATCAACAGTAGTTATAGTCTTATAGAGTGGAAACGATTAGCCAAAACTAAATAATTTCAGAAATATATTTTGAAATGCACAATATTCAGGGTTTATGATACATAAAGCAGTTAAGGTCCCGTTCAATGGGATACATAAACTATACAAGTTAGTACATTTGAGGGGATATTCGACTGAGAGATTCAGAAACCCAACCGAATGAACCAAAAACCATCGGCGTTTAGGTAATTTCTAGATAAACGGCAAATTCTCATTACTTAAGAAAATTTAACGCAAGCAAAACGTATATTAACTAAGTTCTATGAGTACTACATTGGGATGAAAGTTTCATTTCGCTCATTTGGACAGTTGCCATAATTGAAACATATATTAAGATATTCAGCTTTGAGAGCCCTGACTTACAAACTCACATATCACCTCCTAAAGTCTTAGTCAAAAGTGATCGTTTGATTCTCATTGCATTGGAAGCTATCTCAAAAATCTTTATGGTCTCCAAATTATTTTTAGGATTATCCGACGGTGAAATATGATGTAGCGGAAAATATGTAAAATCCGAGCAAAACCTTTAGACACAAATTCATGTGAGTAAGCACTCGGATGAAAATAATTATACCTAAGATATTCACCTTTGAGATTATCCCAGCGGTTGTGAGAGCTCAAACTTAACTCACAAACTCATATTTGACTTCCTATAGTCTCGGTCAAAATTTGGAATAAAGTTAGAAGTCAAATTGAAAATGAAAGGACCTTGATGTTTTGGAAGTTTAATTAAAAAGTATAAGAAGTAAAGCTTGACATATGAGTCTCTAGCCTCCCATCTTTTTTTTTTTCTAGCCTCCGATCTTGATGATCTAAACTCATATTTTTTTTTTCTTTCTTCACATATTAACTGTCAACTGACACTGTTATGGTTCATTTGCATATTCTTTTTTATATCACACATCAACATTACTAGCGAGATTTCATTGCAAATGAATGCCACATAATCCAGGTTGATTGATACATTTAAGTATTTTACATTTTGGTCTAATTAATGATAAGATACTGATTAATAGTTTGACCTCTATTAGTCTTTAAGTTACTGATTTAGAACAAATCTTTTTTTTTAATATTAAACGAGAACATACATAGTCAGTCAGATTGAATAAAAAGAAGTGTAGTCTCCAGCTATTCGCCTACACTTTATACTAGTCTACTTCATACCACATGCATATGGATCATGCCCTGATGAACAAACGAGTATTGACGGCGCCGTCATCAAACCCTAAAGATCGGCAACTAACGGCGTCACTATTCAACGGCTTCACTCCCAAACTAGATCCCACCTTTCTTTTGTACGGACCAAACCACTTATGCTGTAAGTAAGAGCTTCTCCGCCACGGTGGAAGAGACAAGCCACGGCTCTTCATTGATCGCTTCGCCGCGTCGCATGACTCTCTCACGATCGTCCTTAGATTCTCTTCATTTCCTACGAAAACGTTAGGCAGCAGCTGCAGCCCACGCGTGTATTCGCGCGTTGGCCTTGCGATCTCGAACTCCGAAGCAAAGTCTAGATCAACCAAGTAACGGACGGCCTTCTGATCATTATCTGACGGCTTGTGAACGACGTCAATGAAATGGTAACTCCCAGCGATGAGTTTGGATGAAGAGGTCCATTTTGATACACAAACCGCGGCGTCGTGACCAAGCTCTCGCAGAAACGAAGCTACCTTATCCCGGAAAACAGTTTTGTTCCTTGACCTAAAACCGGAATATACCTCCACGGCTCTCAAAACGTGAGCTAGCAATAGATTCCGGTAAGGATCGGAATCGGAGAAGCTCACCGCCATTCTCACGATCTCCACACTAGCTTCACCAGAATGTTCAGCTGAAGAAGTCTCAGACAGGTCGGGGTCAGAGTCGTAGAATGACTCTTCAGGACCATCCTCAAGAAACCCGTGTACGAGCTCGCAGAGTCGAGGAGAATCTTGGTCTAGGATGTAACTGTGGCTGCTCAAGATCCGAGCCTTCGCGTCGTCGTCAAGTGGATCAGTGACACGTTTGGTTCTGGAGAAAATCGCCATAGATTTTTGAGTGATGATTGCTGAGAGCTATAATAGTGTGATTGATGAGAATTTTAGTGAAAAGTGAAAAGGTGAGAGAATCACATTTATAACTAAAACTTAAGTAGAGAATTTAGCTTGGAATATTCGTAGCTTTCTATGTTTTGTTTTTACCATTTATGGGAAGATAAAGATTTGGTTTAATAAAAAGTTTTATCTCATTATATTTGAGGTAAGACCGGTGCTTAGGAAAGTATATCCGATGGTACCTGAGGATTATTCCAGTCGTCAGATGTGGTGACGTGGACGGACACGAGATATAAAGCAGTTATAGAATATCCCTTTTCTATTCTTCTCACAAGAAAATATATCCAATCCATTGTAAAAGCTTGTCCGAAAAGTAAAAATATATTTGATGCAATCAATCATTTATGCCCTTTACTTTTATTCAAAATGAGCGAAGGTTTCAAGTGATTTCTAAAATCATGTCTCATTACCTAGGCATTTTCAGCAACTTTGGTGAGCTTATTTTTTTTCTTCTTCTGGTATTGGCCTAGTTGTACCTTTACCAAGAAAAGTGTTGTAGTTGTTTTGATATTTGTCGAGATCTCGTAAGGGAAGGTACCTTCCAATGATATGTCATATGAGATTGACCCCGTATCAATCTCATACGAGAAGCCTACTAATCCGACATGTACGAGATGGTTAGCGATCAACACTACTATCTAATGAGATCTCAGATGGCTCACCCTTACCTCTTGGTGGAATTCTTGAGGTTTTGGCTACGTTTGGTCTATGTCTAGCTTACATATAAATATGACAAAAAACTTCACTATATGAGGAGGGCTGGCTGGTATTGATCAGTGGGATATTTACCTATTCAATATCTTGGATTTCAACATATTATTAAGTAAACTAAGCGACATCGTTGCAATAATCAATAAAGCCTTGTGCACATTCGTAGAGCTCTTAAAAATTTGTTGGAGTGTGAAATACACTCTACGCGTACCACTAAAGATGATCTAGTTGTGATTGATTATTTGCTGCACGTTGAAACCAGTAGAATTAGCCGTAATTGCGAATCAGTGGTTTATGATTCATCCCGGTGGTATAAGTCCACCAAAGGTCCAACACAACGGCACAAGCAACTATTTTGTCTCGATATCATATTAAGAACTCAAATTAATCTGGAAAGTTAGGTTTTTTTTGCTATCAATAGCTCCAAGTTTCTACCAACAATCAGACGAAAAAAGCAACACATTGGGATAATCTCTCACTGTTTTATAAGTCTTAGTGTCTCACTAACGCTCAGGTTGAAAAACTAGAAAACATTGCAACAAACCAAAAGAGTAGAAAATGAAAAATGCAGAGTTCTTGCAACGTTTTCAAGACCTCAGGTGCTCATTGCCTCTCCATCTTTTGATTATTCCTTCTGCAAGTTCCCACCAATACAAGATTTGGTTATCATCATATTCCCACTAACTACTATCATCTACTTATAACATATGATCAAACCATTGAGATACTTACACTTAGTTTCGCAAACATGTTTCCATAAAATTTGGCTTCCTTTTTATTGAATTCCTTCATTTTCTCCTTCAACCTTTTCTGCTCTAGCTTCACTTCCCTATCATTAGCAAATAAAATAGCAAATTTAGTCTTCTGTTAGTATATAAAGAAGACATTATCATGCTGTGGATTAAAAGATACAAAAGCCAAATGTAACATTAAATAAGAGTTAAAGAGTAAGAGACAAACCTGTTGTTGGGATCGATTTCAAGGGCCTTCTTGACATCAAACTCGGCCAAGTCTAAATCAGACAACTCCATGTACGCTTGCGCTCTCCGGTATAAGGCCTTCACATTGGTGCTTTCTAGCTCTAACACCTAAATACCAAAACCACCATCTCCATCAGTTTTGTTCAGCTAGGCTTTAAAACTGACATAAAGGACTTGTGGTCTTAACAACCAATTATTATTACCTTTGTGCATAGTTTTTCGGCCTGCTTGTAATCTTTCAATTTGAGTTTGCAGGCTGCATCGTTTAGATTGCATGCCACCTTCAATGCTTTTGCTTGCTTCTTCTCTTCCTCACTGAAGGATGTGTCGTATTCAATGAATTTGACAGCCTGAGAAGAAACTTAACCATGTAAGATGTTGTTCGACTTATAACTCATAAAGCAATAAGTAGTTCGTATCATATACCTTCTCATATCTCTTGGAAGCCAGGGAATATTTGCCTCCTTTAAACTTGGAATTTCCTTCTTCCTTCTTCTTACTAGCAGCTTCAATCTTCTCCTCAGTGTTCATGTCCCACGATTCCCTTTCCTAAAAAGCCAATGACAAACAAGTGTTGGACTCTTATACTTCCATATTGACTGAATTGTGAGCGGCATAAGCATCCAAAATACTTCACTAACCTTGTCGAAAGTCAATAGGTCAACCTCATAAGTAACAGTTGAGTTTGGCGGCACCACAGCCAATTCCTGTTGTGACTCATTAGAACCAAAGGCATACTCAGGGTCTATGGTCACCAATGCCACTTCACCCTTTTTCATCTTCATGACAGCTCTATCAAGTCCATCGACAACTTGCTCTGTTTAAGCATCCAGTAAATGAGTTACCATGACTAAGTAAGCCATGGAAAATCCAGCACATCCAACTATCCAAAGGAAAGTTATCAGAAAAATACTAGGAACTGTGTAGTTACCTTCATCTGTTTTGAACTCAAACGGTTCCTCATTCTCACCATGACCTTTCTTCAAAAATACAGTACCATCTTGAAGTTTCCCTATCAATTTCACTGCCAGAAAGAAACAAATGAAACCCCGTAAGAAACCGTTATATCTGGTGAAGACATGAGTGTACTAAAATCCGAAATGCAAACCTTTCACAACTGCCCCCTCGTTAGGACGCTCATATCCATCCCCTTCCTTCAAGACTTTCTTCACAACCTTGTTATCATCAGTTACTTCTGACACTGTTTTCCACGAAACTAACTCCAAATTGATCTCGAGCGTCGCATTAGGAGGAACCGCGCCTTCACCAGCAGAGGCTGGCTTGCCCTTCTCCCCAAAACCATCTGTCTCATTCAGAAGCACATTGGAATAAGAGATGATATACACACCATACCAGGATCAGTGAAAAAACAATTGAGACAAATCGTCTTACATTGTGGTTTAACTGTCAGAAGGACCTTTTCACCCTTTTTCATAGTTTTCACAGCCTTAGTAAGTGCAGGGCAGAAATGACCTATTAATGATCATAGATCACAAAGAATGTCAAAGAGCGAATACATTATCCAACATATCCCATCATATCTTAAAAGAATTCAGAGCACTAACCATCTTTAACAGTGAACTCCACACCATCAGATTTCCCAACAACAGTACCATCCTCAAGTTTCGCCTCAAACTTAACTGAATTAACAAATACACAGGAAACACCGTTAGCAAAATCAAACACACACCAACCTCTAAAGCAGGCCATAAGAGAGTGAACACACACCAAGAACTTCATCAAGGTCCTTTGGATTCTCCCACTTCTCTCCAACAGCAAGAATCTTCTTAAACACACCACCATCTTTACATATATCCTTCACACTGTCCCATTTAAGCAACTCCACATCAAACTGAAGCGTAGCATTCGCAGGAATAGTTGGCGGGGAACCAGATTCCCCATATGCTAGCTCCGCAGGTATAGTGAAAACAGCGTTTTCACCTTTCTTCATCGTCTTAATACCAATATCCCATCCTTTAATAACTTGACCTGCAAAAACACAATGCCAACAACCACAAACCATTACACATTCATCAACAAAAATTCGATTTTGAACTTAACAACAACTATATCTCAATTCAAGTTCATATCTATCAAATTAGTCTACCGAATTCTCCAGATTACTAACTATACGGAAACTATTAGGTCTTTAGGAGATGAGAATCACAAACCTTGTCCAAGAGTGAATTTGAAAGGCGTTGCTCTATCACGACTCGAATCAAACTTCGTCCCATCAAGCAAAGTTCCAGTGTAATGCACTGCAGAAACAAATCAAGCTCAAGCTTCGATTCAAAAAAACCTAAATCGAAAAGCATTAGTATCTGAATCGATTAATTAATTACCTTCAACTTCATCGCCATTCTCAGGAGTTTCATATCCTTCACCTTCTTTAAGAAGCTTCTTCTTCAAACCTTGTTGGATCTCTTTCTCTTCACCGACTTTAAGAAACGAGGCGCCGTCACCGAAATCCATGTCGTCGTCGTCGTTCATTCCACCGACTGGAGGCATCTCGAAATTAGCATCCATCTTTTTCGATTCAGTTCCAAACAAAAAACGCAAAGAAGAAGAGAAGAAATGGATTGGTGAGATTTATACGAGGTTGGGTTTTGGGTGAAAAAGAAAAAGGGTTCTAGAGAGTTCGTTAAAAAGATGGTTCGAGAACACAGATGATCCGTCACTCGTAAATTTATATTGGGCTTAACTATTCACTTATTTACTTTATAATCGGCAAAATTGTTGGATCAGGCCCAACAAAATTGGTTATCTAGTAAACAACTAAACATGATCCCAAATTATTACCAATGGTAAAAAGTAAAAACTAATCAAGCAAAGCAAAATGGATTATCACAGTACAAATCCAGAACAAATTCAAATCCATTTGTGGTCTTTCAAGATTTTTTGCTTACAAATTATTAAAAATTCTCTAGGTATAGATGGATACGTTGCAAATAAATAAATCTAGAATTGAGTATTAATTATCCCCCTAAATTTTCATAAGTTACAAGCTTGAATTCATTATGTATATATATGAAATTATAATCCATTTGTCATCCTCAATCATATTTTTTTTTTCGTGTTTTGTCTCTTATACACTCACTTTCTTTTAAATCTAATTTACTTTTAATATACTATAACATATATATATATATATATATCACTTTTATTAAATAAAATTGTTTTCTAAAATATCAAAGCTTTGCAATATTGAAGCAATTATTTTTAATATTTTCCATTACAAGATTAACAAAAAAATCTTGAAATTAAAATTATCATCCATCAATCTCAATTCAATTAAAAAAAGCGAAGAGGAAATCAAATCGTGAGAGATATAAAGAAACCGTTTTTCGCAGGAGAATAGAGGAATTGGATTTGTGAGTCTTTCTACATGAGGTTGAGTTTTAGGTTACGGAAGATTCTAGTCTTCTAGAGAACTCCTTAAATCATTTATTCGAAAGGTGATGACAGAGTTAAGTGACAGAAAGGTGGTTCCAGAACACATATGTTCTTTAGGTTCTAACGTCGTTAAAATTTTTTGCAGGATCATATCATATTCATATGTGTTGACTACGTCGGCAATATCTCTACATTGGGTTTTGACTAATAACTATTCATTTTGTTTTTTTTAACTAATGAGCAAAAGTATCATATAATACATATGTGGATCGCGCCCAACAAGGCTAGTTATATAGTAAAGAGATTTCAAATAGGAAAATGAAATTCACAAATCAAGTTGTTTATGCAAAATAAACCATATCAAACACATTTCAAGGAAAAATACGGATTAAATGGTTCAAAAATATATGGTAACAATAGATCAAATAATTTATATCAAAATATTTGGATTTTTTGCAAAACAATCTTCCAATTCGTTAATTTTTGCAAATTTATCTTATATTTCTCAAAATTACAAATCAATTTTATGCAGTAAAAAATAATACACAATATAATTTAATCCTTATATGTATATTCTAAATGTTTTTACTCTAATATACATTATATTCTAAAAAAATTCTAAAGTTAAATTTAGACTCCTCCTTAAGCTAAATATCTACATATACATTTTGCAGCCATTTTGTGAAATAAATCTTGGAGTTGGTACTTATTTACAATAGTTGCCACTGAATTTTAATTATCTGATTTTTCTTTTTAATTAATAGTTTGAATTTTTTAAGGCAATTAATTGTGTAACAAACGAAAAAGATTCGAAATATATATGACAATCCCATATGTCACACAAAACACAAAAGCACTAACTTTAGGGGAATCATATGAAGACATTAAGCATCACTATTTTTGTGATGTTCATTGAAAGATAGCAGAATACCATATGAAGACATATATGGCAATATACCAATAAAAGATAGACTGATAATCCAGAGGAGGAATTTTCATTTCCAACATTGATCGCCACCTACGCTGAGGTCGAGATCACCGAGGGGAACACAACCGACGTAGATCGATATAACCACCACCGTACAAGACTCATTACAAGAAAAAAAAGGAGAAGACATTTCCACCACACTTCCCAACTTTAGCAAAAGATAATGTTTGAACTAGATGGTTAGGTAGGAAAAAAAAACGAGCAAAAATATGCAAGAAGTAGATGGTCGACTAATTAAATTGCACTAGACTTGGAAGTTGGAACATAAGAGCACATAAGTGGGTAACACATTGCGTAGGCTGATTCTCCGAGATCCCTTCTTTAAAGGATCCATCGACTCCAAAGTCTCCAATGATGTAAGCTATGTTGCGCTTATCTTTGTAGTCTTTATCAAAAACCACAGCGACTTTCTTCTCCTCGTCAATGAAGAAACTCCCCAAACAAAACTGAAACGGAGGGCCAATGAGTTTTCTTATACTCACTGATAAGAACACCTTGCTGTTCCACGACACCGCGTTGGGCTCAATCGTAGACGTAATCCAGATCTCCATCTTTTATTTATCCCACGGCTGATATAAAACCGCAAGCTGCTCTTCTCTAACATTAGATACACACATAACATCTTCAGATTTAACAAACACAAACGGAAGAGTCAAAAGAGGCCCAAATGTCTCTCTTGTGAAATCAAAACAGACTAAGAAATAATCGTCTGTTTCGGAATATCTCTCAGTAGCAAACCAGTATGCATTTCCCTTGAGAGACACGCCAAGGTTCATATAACTTATCGTCCAATCTGGAGTGACATCAAGAACCCTCCATGAATCAGAGTTAAAATCGTAGATTATGAACTCATCCATAACCCTCATCCAGTAAGTAACAAACCTCAAGATTTTGTGGGATTAGCTGCTAGCTCTTGTTGTATCCGAGAGCATACATATATTATACCTATTGAATATGTGGCAGTTATGTGTGGGTTCGATCGTACGGGTATGTCCCCAATCATACGGGTTCCAAACCACTAGCCTAGTCTTGTCTTTGGTGATGCTGATGAATAACAATAAACCGTTGCAGTGAAAGACTTGAGATATATCAACTTCATCGCCTAAACTAATAAGTTTAGCTTCACGTTTTATACATGATGATTCAACCTTGTTTTGAAGATTGACTCTCATCAATTAAACCCTAAAATTCATCATCACGACCATCATAAACTCTCTTTCCTTTGCAGCTAATTTTGCTTGATCACCAAGGTACTTCTTTGCAAAGCTCTCATATTTGGATAACGTGTTCCACGTTTTGCAAGAAGATCAAACAGTTCTCAGAGACGTCAACGGAATTCTACAGAGCACCTCTTCCGCCAAATCCCTTGGAAGATTGGATATCTTAGTCATTCAATGAGGATCGATATAGCGCAAACTCGTTAGTTCTCGTTCTCTTTATGGAAAACTAGTTAGGTTAACCTTAACAAAACAAATATAAAACCAAAGAAGTATTTTACTTGTTCCCTGTTTATGTGTGATTTATGAAACAAATTGAAGATGCAGAAACAAACCCTAAAGGAAAGGATTCGATGACAATAGACAGAACCAAACAAATAAACCCAAAAAACTCAATTGGGTCGGTCAATATTCACTAAATTAGACTTAAAAGCCCAAAAACCGATCCAACGTGGGACTGAGAGAGGGGCACCGTAAACAATTGGAAGATTGTACATGTTTACTAAATTGGCCAATGTTTTTCTGATTATCTGCGATTGCACGTCGTTCTATTCTGGCCAAGTTGTCATTTTAGAACTGCCAACATAACTAATGTTATGACCAAAATATAATTATTGTCTTCAACTAGCAAAGTAAATGATTCTAGGCTGTTTAAGATTCAAATGCCAACATCGATGACTACTCAAGGTTTCCTTTTAAATGAAAAACAATTATGGTGTAATCAAAGCTCATTCTTTGATTTCGCTTCGCTGGATGGTTCTCCGTTCACAGCAACAAGCTCGGTGTCGAATATCAGTGTCGCCCCACCTGCAATTCACCATCCACTTACACTCATTTCATGGAACATCTAGTCTCAACTGTAATGTCACATTCTTAACAAATGCAGCTAGGGTCGAAAATTTACACAACACAACAACTCTCAGTATCTATCTCCCTATTCTTGGTTCTGATGCACTTACGGTACAAATGCGTTATTGGTTTGTCATTTAACGTGTACAGCAATTTTTATTTGACTGATCAATTCAGTATCAATGTTCTCTCTAGCCTCATCATTAGATAAAAGGACGGAAATAAACAATCTACTAGCCAGGTTCATAACATAACATACCCGGGATTTTTGGTGGTGAGCCGTTATCACCATAACCAAGCTTGGATGGGATTTTCAACTTTCTCTTCTCACCTACACAAGCTCCCAATAAACCCTGGTCCCATCCTGCAACATTTCGAATTAATTGCATTACCTTCAATTTTGTCAGTCAAAAAAAAGGTAACAATAACGAAGGAAAAAGATGGAGTTGATGCGATGAAATAGCAACAAACCTGGGATGACTTGACCAGTTCCAAGCTCAAACTCAATAGGGTCACCTCTCTCAAAACTTGAATCAAAGACAGTTCCATCAGTTAACTTTCCCTGCAACAGAGAACTACGTTATTCGCCAAGCATTTTTTAGATCAGATTCATTCATTATTATTGTTTGTTCTAAGCTATCCAATATCAACATTTTTACTAAATACTAATGAAGTTCATTCCACATTTTCAGCAATTCACCATGCCCCTGATGTTATATGAACATTCTTAAATGTTGCAATAAGAAAAAATCCCTTCCATGGCTCTTCTATTAGCTCAATCAAAATACTATCAAGCAAGCACGAAAGAACCTTCCCAGCAATAAGTTAAACAACTAGTAGTAGTAGAAGCTTCAAATAAAACTTACCCGATAGTGAACCTTGATCTTATCCCCTTTGTGAGCCTGGAGATCACATTTCTGAGGCTTGTACTGTAAAATAGAAACAACAATTCCATGCAAGGGTCAGGAAACTGCATTAACCAAAAGAGTATAGAAGCCAAATCCATTTCCAATGTCTTCATTTCGAAAACAAATGCAAAACTCAAGTATATAGCTTGATGCAAATTGCAAAAAACTGTCTAGAAAAAGCTCTAGAATGATTGTAAGTAATAATAAAACTATAAAACGTAACTATGACCATTATCATCTTCTAATCACGCAAATTGAGCTCAAATCCAAATGAATTTGAAGTTAAACTACGTAATCATGACCATAAACATCTTCTAATCACGAAAATTGAGACCAACTTCAAATGAATTTGATATTAAACTACGTAATAATGATTAATGACCATTATCATCATCTCATCACGCAAAATTGAGATCAAACTCAATGTCACTCGAACAGACTCATACACAGAGAATCAAACATGGAGTAGATAAGATCATAGACGTGGAAATAGCGTTTTGTCTCACCTTAACACCAATCTGCAACTCTGTCACATCACCTGACTTCTTCGCATAAGCTGAAGATCATCATCATCATCATCACAAATCAACGGAGATCAGATCTATGAGATTGAATCAAATCGAAATCGATAAGGATGTAAAAGACGCAAAAAGAGAAGAGATGTATTTACCTAATGTTAGAATGGTAAGCAGAAGCAAAAATCCAACAGCTTTCATGGCGGATGCAGAGCTCATCATCGTCTTCGATCTCTACGTCACTGATTATACGAAAGATCTGTTTCAGGGTACTCTTTTGTTGTGGAAGACAACTAAATGTAATGGGCCTATCATCGTATTATATATAGGGGCCATTAAGCCCATATGTGTATCCACAGATTCACCTAATTAACGTGTTTTCAAGCGGTGTCCCAAGAAGAAAAAACTAACGTGTTTTAAGCGGCAGATCACGGAGTCATTCACATTGTACTTTGTACCTTTGTTTCAGTTTCATTGAATGAACAAATGTGTACTCCAGAGTCATTGAACAAACTAGAAAACGTAACTATGACCATTATCATCTTCTAATAACTTATAAGCTTCCAGAAACGATATATGTTACAAATCAATTTTTAAACCTTCCAACCAAAATGGAGTTTTTAGAACAAACATGTAAAGTTTTCATGAAATCAGAACTAATGCATTCAAGAACAATGTGTTCAAATTCTTTTATGGGAAACATGATTCTTAGCAATGTGTAGTAGAAATAATTGCAGCATTGTCCATGAGTCATTGCTTTGTATTTTGTTTCAGAAGAACTGCGAGAAATAATGGACTGTTTCTTTGACTTCCCAAAAAACAAGAGAATCCCCTATAAAGATGCAGAATCCAGTCAGAATCAATAAAACCACAAAGAGATATATCTAGAGCATTAAAATAGAATAAACTGTAACCAATGCTCGTATGAGATATTGAGCTAACATAAGAATCTTGTGACCTGTCTGAAAATGTAGATCCTGTAACAGCAAATGTTATAGTTGTGCATCAACAGTAATAATACACAAAAGGGCGTTAAGAATCATGCTGAACAGCTTTTGGTTTGCAAGTAGTGTCAGTAACAATTGATATCCTTGATTGTCATAAGACCTCATTTACACAGAACATGATACAAAGACAACATGATTTTGAATCCTTGAATCAAATTGCAATTACAGAATATCTCTAAGCTATCATGGCTTGAGATCTTCAGTCTTCCAATCACACTATGCTTCAACCTGTTATGTATCTCAAGAACACAGAATCTTGAAGCTCAAAACTTGATAACCCTTATGATTCAGATCATTACTGAGATTTGGGGTTCACTAACTAGAGTGCAGAACACAGACTTTGCAACAAACCCCCCCCATCTTGTAGCCCTTAAGCTTAGCCGATTGATCGCCTTTCAGATAAACAGAACCCAATCAATCATCCCTTATTCAAAAAATAAACCTCATCCATCAACGTTCTGTAATTCCTTTCACCCATCACCGGATCCCGTTTCTTCCATTCCTCAACCATCTCAAGAGCTTCACTCCCTCTACCTCCCCTACACAACTCCGTCAACACCGTATTATACGTCAACATATCCGGAGACAACGAATTCGCCAACATATCATACACAACCTCAACAGCTTCATCCAATCTCCTCTCCATAGACAAACTACAAATCAAAACCATATAACAACTCCCATTCGGAACCATTCCTTTGACTTGCATCTCCTTATAAAACCCTAAACCCTGTCCAACTCTACCTTTCTCACAAACCCCTTTAACTAAGTAACTATAAGTATAAGCATTAGGCTCAGAGCCATATAAAGCCATCTCTTTAAACACTCTTATAGCTTCATCAACCTCAAGACACTTTGCATAAGCTTTGATAATCATATTCAACACAAACGTATCCGGAATCACACCATTCGATTTCATCTGCTTCGTTAACGATCTAACGGCGTGTAGATACACATAACACACATTCAATTTGTTGAATCTCTTAAGCAATGAACTTAGTAGCAAAGTATAAGTTTCAAGGTCAGGCTTTGAATCATCTGATCGAAGCATTTTGTTATAAACATCGAAAGCTCTATTGAAGAGAAACTTACGACCACAACAGAATCTGATGATGCAATTGTAGAGAGGAACACTCATTTCACAAGCTCCGGCGATTACTTCTTCGATTAACGTTTCGACGAAGTTGTTTCGTTTTCCGGTGATTGCTTGTTTGATCATAGTGTGGTAAGCTTCGTGATTGTGTTTGTAGCCTCGTTGTTGAGCTGTCCATCGGAATATGTCGAGAGCTAGATCTGGATCGGATTGAGCTCGTAACGCTATCACAACGTCGGAGTTTGTGAATCCTGGTTTTAGATTCTGAATCCATGTTTCGAATTGAGTTTCGAGTGGTGTTCGGGTTCGGATCCGGGAAGGGGAAGTGTGTGATTCCGGTGAAGATGAGACGGAAGAGAATGATAGAGATAGGTGGTTCACGGCGGTGGAAAGAAACGGCGGAGATAGATTACGGGAGCGATTTGTGGAGGTGAGAAGAATGAGGCGTCGGAGTGTCGCCGACATCGTACGGAACGAGAAGCTGATTCTCCGGTGTGCCCGTTCGTAGAAGATGTCAAATAGTAGGGTTTATCGAATTTTGAAATTAATTACCTTTTGTTTAGATAAACTGGAAAAAGAATAAGGGAAAAATAACTAAAGAAAGAAAATAAGAGTTATATAAATTAAAATTCAAGATATCAAAGTGTGTTAAACGATATGTTATTTTGGGTTCGAAAATTGAATTCAATCAATCAAAGATTTTTAAAAAAATAAAATTCAAACATAGTTTCATTCAACTAAAATTTTATTTTATACTTTTTTTTCTTCACAATTATATCATTCTACTTTAATGATTTTTTTTGAATTATATATGTAATCTATTCTTATTAATTATTATAATGATACTTAACTACGCATATGTGATTACGATGAACAGTTCTTACGAACAACGATTCCACGCTGCAACTCATTCCACAATATTCAGATTTCAAGGAATAATTATGTATGTATGACATCCTTGTGATGGACATAATTATGTATGTATGACATGCTTTCTCTACAACGCTCAAACCATTACAAACAGCTCTACATGTGGTATTTTGGACATTCGATAAGCTTTGCATCATTAATCTTATTTTTTAAAACTCAAACCCCAAATCTAGATGTAAAAATATTAATAAACCTTTGGTTAACCACTATATCAAAGAGACTTTCACTTACTTTAATGATTAGTTATTTAGATTATGCTAAAGACTGTATTTATAATAGTGAATACAGAATACCGAAAAAGACAATTCTAGATGTTGATTAAGGATACATTATAAAAGTAATTCTTACATCAATTAGAAAAAGAAAAAGAATTTAAATAAAAAATAAAATAAAATTGATTACAATTTATAACTATACAGAGCGGTTAAATAAAGATTACTCTTCTGTAATCTCACAATAATTATCAATGGTGTTAGAAAAGGAAAAATAAAATAAAGATTACTCTTTTGTAATCTCACAATAATTATCAGTAATGTTAGAAAAAAAAAAAAAAAAAAA
>Ga0041059_1002073_pt1 | contig 15349 bp, 13 predicted proteins | sample AraColnosormetaG_FD_56232 | JGI IMG/M metagenome (GOLD analysis project Ga0041059, IMG submission 56232) | Arabidopsis roots microbial communities from North Carolina, USA - Col MF nosort | ecosystem: Host-associated > Plants > Roots > Unclassified | place: USA: North Carolina | collected...
CTACTAAGTATTTTGTCCAAAAAAAAAAAAAGCTACTAAGTATATTTTTAATTTTAAAATATTCGAAATTAATTTATTATATTACTGAAAAGTAAACACTTCTTTGTTAATAACATGTATAAATAATACGAGTTCATACATAGGTGTTGACACATCAACAATGAAAATAGGATAATAATTAATATATAATAAACCCATATAATTAACGCTCTTACAACAACAACAAAAATATACGTATACTAACGATGCATCATGATTATGAGTTGGATCAGGCCTATAATCTGTGGTGACTATTCACTAACACCAAGAACGGATCGGAGAGTACAAGTCTACTTCTGCACTACAGCATGTTTGTCTTTCGTCAATTTTTATTAACGTATTTGGCAATTCGACAGCTCATAACATACATTATTAAGCGAATGCCACAATTTAAGCAAAGCAGATAAAACAGCGACCCTAGACATTCACAACTACGAATACGACGGGCCCCACTTGGAGATAATAATGCGGGGCCCAATAAATCAAACTCTTCTTACATCGCAAAGCGGTGCACGCTCCTTGGTCAGTTAGATTTTGCAACATAGGTGGTGAGAAACGATTTTCTAAAGTCAACTGATTTGGGTATCGATATAATTAATACATACATTTATGTGTGTATGTTGTAAATGATCATTAAGTATGAAACTATGAATGATGAAACTATGATTAGGGTTTATAATATATAGTATGAATGGGTTAAAGCTTGTGGTTGACTAATTTTAATATCATAAAATGAAGATTGAGGAAGAAAAGTGAATATTTATTAAAGTACCAGAAACTCGATGGAGGCGGAGATGAGGAAAATGACGAATGTGGAGAAGAAGGCGTCAGCAAGGAAGCCACCGAGGAGAGCGAGAAGGAAGGCTGTGGCCATGAAAGTGGTCACTTCACTCGACGATCTGGCTAGAGACATGTGCATGAAGTTCTTGAGATACAACACCAAGTTGCTTGCGTTCGCTAAAAACGCTAGATTCTCCAATATCTCCACCGCTTGAAAACACATGCACATACACAAGAAAAAGCAAAATAAAAGAAATCAATCACATGATTCCCAAAAGATTAATCAAGACTAGAGAAGTTAAGGAAAAAGGGGTAAATTTGGAATTTTGAGACTGACCCAAGACGAAGGAGGCGGCGAGCATTCCGCCGTGACGGCCTCTCAAGGCGGCTTTGTTTCTCCAGTCAGCGTAGCCTTCCCATTTGGAGACATCACCATGCATTTCTACTTCCTGTATTTGGAAATAATCAAAATTAAAAGACTTTAGAAAATATCTATTTCTCTAAATAGAAACTAACATCAGCACCCCAAAACTGATGTCTTGTTCTTAAACAACTAAAAATTGCAACAACAAAAAATAATTAGAATGAGAACAATATTAGATGCTTGAAGAACCCACCATTTGATTTCTCTCTCAAATTTTGATGAGAAATAAAGGTAAGGGTTTTTGAAGTATATAAGTGATAAGAAGGGTGTTTTCGGAATTACAAAAAGTAGATTTTAAGAACCCTAATTAGTAATTAGATTTTAAAGACATAAAAATGATAATTTAATCAAGACTCGATAAAAAAAAGTAAGCAATCTCGTGGAATTTTCTGAATAGTAGACTCACTAAGATCTAGTATTATTAAAGAATAGTAGATTTTCTGACATCTAATAATCAATAATACACTTCTTTAACTAAATAACAAAATTTTCTAGAAAAAGAGAGAGAGAATAAGGTTTTACAACGTAAGTGTGACAATGTATATTACAAATAGAGAATAGTTTTTCAGTCTGTTATCTGAATCTAGACGAGACAGCACATTTTTGGATTTTATTTATTTAAGAGGTTTAGCTTTGAGTTTGCTTACTGTTAATAGAGGAGGATATGCGTTACAAAAAAAAAAAAAATCCAAATTGACCAAAAGATATAAATCTAAACGTGTCATTACTCATTAGTGTGAACTGTGAAGACCTAATGGTTATATTACATGCTACTTGATTTCATCGTAGTAAATTGGCTTTGCAAAATCGCCAAATGTCGAGCATTAATACTTTTTTGGCAAATGTCTCCATATATTAACTGTTCACTTTTTATATACATGCATGTAAATAAATGTTAAAATACCTCTGATAGTTTCACTTTCACCCAAGAAAGAATTACTTATAAGATTAAATTTAAATGTATATATATTATAAATTTCTATAAATCAAATAAACCTAAAGTTGTGATTGGCCCATTACAATACAGAAACCCCATTTAAGGACCCAAATATATCGTAGCCCAACCTAAACCAGTAATAGAACCTAATTTCGAACCACACAATTCCCATCGGAGAGTCTGCATTGGTTAGTTTGTTTCTTATAAGAACAATTGCTGATATTTCCATTCTAAGAAATAGCAAGCAAGGACTTAAGCAGAGGAAGGCTTCAAGGAGATCACAAAGCTCCACGAAAATTACGAAAAGAAGGAAATGTTATAAACAATGATGAGTTTAAAAAACAAAAGAGATGTTAAGATAGTTACCACTTTATATGTATACGAAGTGATAAATAAAATCTGATATGGCAGAATGGAGATTTTTCATTTTGTTTTTATTATATTGATTAGTTCCGAAATCAAAAGCTTTATAGCCTCTATAACTTCATCACTCATTCCCCTCACGATATGTTGTCGCCAAGGTGTGAAATGCTAAATCATACATATTTTTGGGATTGTCAAATTTATAATTTCTATTTGTTTCCGTCACATAGCATACAACCCAAACAAGAGAAACAAGACCTATAGTTTTACGTCAATAAACAAAAGCAAGCTAATACTTACAGCACTGGACATTCACAATTTTCACAAAACCAAACCAAAAGAATCTGATGTATACGGAAAAAAAAAAAGAATGGGTCACTTTTAAAATTTCTTTTTTCGTCAAATGTAGGACATATGTATTGTTTGTGTCACTTAAGGAAATATTGTGCCCACTTGCAATATAAATAGAGACAACAAAGGTGATTAGAGAGCATCTCCAATCCAACTTGCGAAATCATTCACACCATTTAAAAAACAAAAATCACACCTATTGAATGGAAAAATGTAAAATCAATCACCTTAATAATTATTAACCACAAGTATAATCCCTATTATAGCAAAACAGCACATTCGTCTCCTTCTTCTTACCAGACACTAAAACAAGCAAAAGGAATCGTTTTTTCTTTCTCTTGTAACTTTTATGTTTCGTCATTCTACAATTTCTTCTTTATAAAAAGTGACTCTTAAGAGTCCCAACATTTTCAGTAAAAATGGAAAACTCAGACACTGATTCAGAAGTTTTCTTTTGGTTTCAGAACCAAAACCAAAACCATAGCCATAAGTTTCCTTCTTCTTGTTTTCCTCCGAGCTCTCACTCTGCTTTTTATGGTATATCTCTGTTCCTCCATTCTAATTTTATTTTATTTTATTTTCTTGAAATGCATCTTTTTCACCTTTGACGAATCTTCATCCCCAAAATGTAACCACTCAGATTAAAAGATTGTCCTTTCATTTTAAAAGAGTTTGAAAAGAATAGCAAGAACTTTGAAGAACCTCATGTGACGACATAGGTCAGATTCTCTTCTATAAAATTTGTGTCATTCCTCATTCTCTTCTTAATTCAGGATCTAGCTCAATGATCAACACAGAGACTGCAACTATGGACGAAGAAGACGTATGTGAGAGCTACATGATGCGTGAGATAACCAAGAAACGGAAGCTAACACCGATCCAATTGCGTTTACTAGAGGAGAGTTTCGAAGAAGAGAAAAGACTCGAACCAGACAGGAAACTCTGGCTAGCCGAGAAGCTAGGGCTGCAGCCAAGCCAAGTCGCTGTCTGGTTCCAAAACAGAAGAGCTAGATACAAGACCAAACAGCTCGAACACGACTGTGACTCTCTTAAAGCTAGCTATGCTAAGCTCAAGACTGACTGGGACATTCTCTTTGTACAAAACCAAACCCTCAAGAGCAAGGTACAGTTTCTTAATAGATTAACAAGCCACTATTTTCAAGAGTCTGTTCAAAATTTTGATGACACATTCAAACAGGTCGATCTTCTCAAAGAGAAGCTGAAAATGCAAGAGAATCTTGAAACTCAGTCTATTGAGAGGAAAAGACTTGGGGAAGAAGGTAGTTCGGTGAAAAGCGATAACACGCAGTACAGTGAAGAAGAAGGTTTGGAGAATCAATACAGTTTCCCGGAGCTTGCAGTTCTCGGATTTTATTATGATCCAACCTTAACTGCTTCAAATCTAAGGTTGTGATAGTGTAGGTCAACAACGTTCCGTGTGCCTCAAGTTATCTTCGCTGTCTCCATCCTTTTTATCTTAGACTTCATATTCTAAGAAAGAAAGCAGTAATAATATTCATTGATGGAATAAAAATGCATTGTAATTTAAGTCGTTAAGTTATATGAACTTTTTATGAAAATGGAAAAGGTCACAAGGCCATATTTTCAGTGACTAGATAAATGAAAAGTGCATGCTTTTCAAATGATATGGACGTTTTGGTATTTACCTCAATAATTCGTATGCTACATTTTCATATAAACCAAGAGAACCTCGAGATTAGAAAGTGAACACATTCCAATTAGTCAATAATTCAGCAAATAGTAGAAGAAAGTAGAATTGATTCATTTGAGAAAAGGACTGGCACTATTTGATATATACAGTATGCTGATAATATATATTACCATTATGCAATAATATAAACCTTATCACAACAAATCTTTATCCGAACCACCACCAATGGAAGATGTTCAAAACTCAGACAAGAACCTTTGAAAGTCACGTGTGCGGATCAGATGACTCAGATCCAAATATCTGACGTCACAGAACCTGCGAGCTCCGCACATGTAAACTCCTGCCGGAGTTCATCTAACGACACGCGGCAATATGTGTGTGGGTTAACAAATGTGGATTTTGTGGGGTCCGCTACCTATCTGTTATACACTCGGATGGACAGTCCAGTTACTATGTGGGCCTTGAGGCTATGTTAATCCGGCCCATTTAGCTTAACCCCAATTTAATTTCTATATTTTCAAAGGTAGAAAAAAATTGAAGTGACACAGCGAAGTTCGAGTATGAGCCGCAAGAGAGATAAACCCTACACAAACCGTCACACACCGGCGCGAATTTCGAAACGCCGGCGACCATGGGCGCCTTCGTCATCGGAGCACGATGAGATTATCGACAAACCGATCACCAAACCTCCGCCGCCACCGGCGTTGGTAGTTATGGGACTTCCCGCCAACTGTTCAGTTCTGGAGCTAAAATCTCGATTCGAGATCTACGGTTCAATCTCCCGAATCCGAATCCATAAAGACGGAATTGGCTCCGTTTCGTATCGAACCGCCGAGTCAGCAGAAGCCGCCATTGCTGGTAGTCACGAGCCTTCTTTCGGTATCTCCATCGATTCCAAAAAGGTAACTCGATCGCTTCATCGATTTGATCTAATTACCAGTTTAAAATTTGGGAACTAGGGTTTGATTGGGTAATTGTTTGTTGCAGTTGGAGGTGGTTTGGGCGACGGATCCATTGGTGAAGTGGAAGGAAGGTGTGACGGCGGGAGAAGGAAAGGAGAGAACGTCGTCGTTTTCGTCGAAGCTTTTACGACCTGTGATGCCTTTGAGAAAACATGGGAGAAGCAGTAGGTTAGCGTCAGCTATTGTTAATCCGAGAAGTGATAATACTAAAGGAATTAGTGGAGATGGAGGGATATCATCTCCGGCGACGACAAGTGAAGTTAAACAGAGAAATATAGTAACCTACGACGATATCGTTTAACACCATTCTACTACAATTATAGTAACTTTGATTCTTTTACATATTTTGGCAATTTTATGAGTTTAGCTAATCCTGTTGGTAATCTCAGTTGTCGAATGTTGTGAAATGAGTTGAGTTTTGTTTATTTGTATGATTGTAACTTATAAGAAAGAGAAGGATTCCAAAATGGGTAGAAGATTCAAACTCAACCGGCAAGTAAAAATCGACAAAAATTCTTAATCCGGTTACTGGTTTGGTTGATTTTTCATTGCCATAAGCAAGCCATACGTTTGTGGACGTGCTAATAGTTGATGCTAGTCTCCGTACAGCTACATAGCGTTGTAAACCGTTACAAATCAAATTCAGACTCTGTTTCCTTCACATGAACAATTCGATTCCCTGGTAGAATCTAATCCCCAAGCCAAAAACCCTAATAAACTTCACTACGGCATCGTTTCAGCCACTTTGGTTCAAATTTCGTGGTATTTGTGTCCGATTATTAGAAAGTGTCACGACCAGGTCAACCGGAGACAGAACTAGCCACGAGATTTCAATCACGGTGTATCGTCCAACAATTAAAACAAACCCAGATTGATTGATTCCACTGAGAAATCCGTCAGAAGCGGTTTGAAAGAATGGCCGAACACGGTGAGACTCAAGCTGATGAAGAAGAAGAAGAACAAGTATGGAGCTGGGGTGCTGGTACGGACGGACAGTTAGGGACGACAAAGCTGCAAGACGAGCTTCTTCCGCAGCTTCTCTCTCTGACATCACTTCCTTCCATATCAATGCTCGCTTGTGGCGGCGCTCACGTCATCGCTTTGACTTCTGGTAAACCTCCCAAAATCTCTCTGATCAAAGGAATGTTGTTGGTTTTAGTCCAAGTAAACATTTTAATTATGCTTTTTGCAGGTGGTAAAGTCTTCACATGGGGAAGAGGAAGCTCTGGTCAGTTAGGACATGGAGACATCCTCAACATTACTTTGCCAAAGCTTGTATCTTTCTTTGACGACTCTGTTATTACTCAAGCTGCTGCTGGATGGAGTCATTCTGGTTTTGTTTCAGGTAAACATTAATAGATTTTTGTAACTGATTTAAGACCAAGAGCTTGATCTATCTCCGTTTTGTGTTCTTGTGTGAGTGTAGATTCTGGTTGTATTTTCACATGTGGCAATGGCTCGTTTGGGCAGCTTGGTCATGGTGATACCTTGTCATTAAGCACTCCAGCTAAAGTCTCTCACTTTAACAATGACAGTGTGAAGATGGTAGCTTGTGGTATGCGCCACTCACTTGTTTTGTTTGCAGGTAACATCTCATATACAACACTGGTTTGCGAGAAAAGTGTTTTTCTCCATTTGAATTATCTTGTGTTCTTCAGGGAATCAAGTGTGTGGATTTGGATCTGGAAAACGTGGACAGTTAGGTTTCTCATCAGACAGAATAAAATCAGTAAATCTTCCTTGTGTTGTCTCTGGATTAAAAGATGTTGAGGTTGTTCGTATATCAGCTAATGGAGATCATAGTGCAGCTATATCCGGTAAACCCTTAACTCTCGTGTTCCGTTTCATTGATCAATCGAATTATGTGTATCTTATGTTAACCTGTCCGCCTTCTGATTTGTCTGACCAGCTGATGGACAGTTCTTCAGTTGGGGAAGAGGATTCTGCGGCGGCCCTGATGTTCATGCCCCTCAGAGCTTGCCTTCACCTCTATCTTTCAGAGAAGTTGCTGTAGGATGGAATCATGCTTTACTACTGACCGGTAATTTCTGCGTAGATGCATTGATTACCTTCCAGAGCTCACTGAACCTTTCTCATCTGCCTGTGGGTTTGTTGAACAGTCGATGGTGAGGTGTTCAAGCTTGGTAGCACTCTTAATAAACAACCTGAGAAGCAACAACTGCAAATAGATTCCTCTGAAGCTCTCTTTGAGAAAGTTCCGGATTTTGATGGAGTTAAAGTTATGCAGATAGCAGCAGGAGCAGAGCATTCTGCTGCCGTAACAGGTAAAAGGGGAGGGGCAATTCTGTTATTTCTTTCTTCTTTACACTCAGCTAATATAAAACAAACAACCTTTGAATGTCTTGCAGAGAATGGAGAAGTTAAGACATGGGGATGGGGAGAACATGGTCAGCTAGGCCTTGGAAATACCAATGACCAAACCAGTCCTGAATTGGTGAGCTTAGGAAGTATAGACCTGCGAACGAAAGAGATCAAAGTATATTGCGGAAGTGGATTTACTTATGCAGTAAAACGAAAACAAGAGCTTTCACCAACCTCGTCATAGCCATCTTAATGTGTAAAATTGTACAATGCAATAAGCCAATTGTTTACATGCCTCTTGTGACTCTTGTCAGAGGACCACAGTGGTCGTATAGTACAATATACAGATCATTCTTACTTTCTTGTTTTGTCAAGATAAAACCTAGTACTACTGCTTACTTGCCTACCTTACCCTACATGAAAGTGAAATTCCTAAAGAAAAACTAAAACCCTACTGATTCAGCTCATGCTACATCGATGGTGGGATTAGTTCAGAAATATTGTTGCCTTTGACCTCAAGAGATGATTAGCAGATTGTTTTCATATCCACCACTAGTAACAATGGGTCGAAGCGGGTCAACTTTCCACTGGCCATCAACTATAAACTTTATCTGTAAGGAAAATATAGCAAGGTTAAGATTTTAGTTTGCCTCGTGAATGGGGGAAAAATGTTAATAGAATGATCTAACCTCATATTTTCCAGGATATAGCTTTAGAGACAAAGAGAAGACTCCGTTCTCAGCTTTCTTCATCTTCCTCTGGTTGTAAAATCATATAATGAATTAACTAATGATATAATTAAGGAACAAAAACATCAAAAGAGAGCAATACAATTCCTAAGTGGATGGCTTTATGTCAACTTCAACGGAACACCAGATATCGAGATTAACCATATTTTTAAATCGATATGAACTGACCTGGGTAGACCAACCGTCAAATGAACCCGTTAATAGAACTTCTGAGGCTGAATTAGGCCACACTATGGATGCAGTTCGAAGTAATCGTAAAGCTCTACTAGCATGATCTATTCTTCTCTGTTTCTCCCGTACAATCCTCTGTGCATCTCTAGAAGAAGAAAAAAATTAACCAATGTGAGAGATAATAGCCTAAGATTCCTGCTATCTTTTCCCACAAAAGTAATGAGTAAAGCATACATTATAGCCATAGCCATTTTTCCTTCAAGAACAGCCAACTTTGCTCGTGTAGACCGCAACTTATTTTGGGCATGTATGATCTCATTCTCTTTGTACTCCCAATCATCAGAGAGGTTCTCCAAGTTCCCAGCAGTTGTCTCACTATCCTAAACGAAATCAGAAACCAAAACTAAGCCAAATCGCAATCACTTCTAGTTTGATAGTAAAAATGTTTCTAGATGCCATCTGGTCAAACAATTACCTTACTTGTCACAACTTTATCAGGAGGAGATCTAAGGGAGTGAAGAACAGAAGAAAGTTCTGACTGGAGCTGTTGAAGACGGTGTTTGATATGAGTTTTATTTACATCTTCTGAGGAAGATGCAATTCTATCTTTCCCATTCATGCTATCACCAGAATCCTTCTTCGTATCATCTTTCTTCACACCAGTCAAACCACTGGAGGAAATTTCAGCAGCTGTACCATTTATACATTAAGGCTTTAGATATTTTTACTATAAAGTCTTTATATGGCAGAAGACAGAAGTCACTCCATACCTTCAAAATCTTCATCAGTAAATCCAGCTCTTCTCATACTCCACGTCCTCCATGTTTCTGACGTAGGTGAATCGCTTAAGCCTGGCTTTCCTGAAACCGACTTGGCTCCTTGATACCTACTTTGTGCATATTCACCTGAGCCTCTACTGCCGTCGACTTCTTGAATTTCACTAGCTGTCTTTAGAAAAATGTAGGCAACACCTCAGGACGTATTCATCAGAATTATTTGCATACTGGACAGCAAAGTTTGCAGATAAAAAACATACCACAATCCTGGAAGACCAAGGAACTGAACCATTTGGGGAGATATCATGCATGGCACCATTGCTTTTCCCATTCTCCCTCACGCTAATCCCTAGACTCAAATTCCTTTCTTTCTCCAATCTGGTCAAAATGCCTTCAATTCCACTATCGTTTCTAGATTCCACTTGTCTAATAAAACAGAACCAATGTTAACATCCAAAAAAGGTGTTTCAAGAGACCAAATATATGCACAGACTAAGAACTGTAAATTAGATTACTCACTCTGTCGAAGATGAAAGATTTGAGGAAAGATCAAGATCTCCATGATTCAAAGTTTTATCCATTTCTGGAGAATTACAATTAGGAAGCTGTTTCTCGATATGTAAATCCTGTGGCGTCACGTTCTCATTTACTCGGACCTTCTCTTCTTGTTCATCCAAATCCCATCCCATAGAAAGCCATCCACCTTGGTTTACAATTCTCTCCACAAGATCAAATCTTCCAGAACGAATCAAATCCTTCTTACTCGGAAACATCCCAGGTTTCTCCGAATTCTTCATAAACTCCAAAATCTCGGTTTCAAGATCCTTACTTCCCTCGCTATCCCAACCCAAATTACGCTTATTACACATCCTCGAAACCCCATTACAACGAGAACAACAACTTTTCTTCCTCGGCTTCACCTCAAGAAACCCTAGAACAGTAGACCCACAAACTTTTCTTGCAAAACGTATGCAAGCTTTGGCCTTATAATTGGGATTAAAAGTTGAACCAAAAGAAGAAAGATGCAAAAGGGTATCGGAATCAATCATCGAATAGCGAGAAACAAAAGATGAAATGGGGCCGGAGTTGATAGAGACCATGGTTGGAGCATTTCGACGAACACTTTGTGTGCGCTCTATTCACGCGGCCTTCATCAAGAAGAAGAAGAAGAGGTAATACCAAGCAACGAACAAAAACCTTCTGGGAAAAAGTGATCCACTAGCTAGTACGTGATTTGATCAAGCCAGCCAGTAATCTAAAGAAGCCATGTGACCGCACAAAAACCAAAGCTTTATATTTCAATCTGATTCCGAAAATGAAAGAAGTATGCTTTATTCGGACGTTAATCGAATTCTTAAGATCATCAATGTTGCTGTTAAGTTTCTTTTTAGATTCTCATTTTTATGTTTCTCTAGTCTTTTTATCAATTTGACTGTTTAACATCATTATTTTTACTTGCGGTAAAATGGGCGCAAAATCGCAGTTTTATATGATGGGCCCTTTTTGGCAGCGATTATAGGCCCATTTTTGGTCTGTTTTATTCTCATTCGATTGTTGATTTTATTGTTCGAAATCTTTTAAAATTTTTGTTATAACTTTGTGAATTATAAACATTTTATAAGAATCTTTTTGAGTCATATCTCGAAAGATTCGTGAACTGAAATTTTAATCAGCTAACGTGTATAATGAACTGATAAGGTAATAATGTTCTTGCATTCCTTGTGTAATTTTGAGTATTTTCAAAAGGGTATACAACTTTTATGATCAAATTTGTATTCCTGTTATTTATAACTTGTATGATCTCTAGCATTGCAAAGTTCTAGTGTTCAGTTTTTAGGTTGCCTAGGAAATGTTTAGAGACTCTTGAGGGAATGTGTGATTGTGTGGAGCATTTCTTTGGTCGGAAATCACATCAAAACCGATAATATGATTATATATATATCAAATAATTTGATTTACTAAATAGAAATATCATCAGCTATAGCCACCCACAACACTACTATTATATACCATAAACTTTACGAGATGATTAATTGTGTTACTAATTGTAAATTAAAATTGGACTTGGAAACATACAAATATATAAGTCTATTCAACTCACCATTCAAATAAGACATTTTAAATTGTCAATAAACTTATATATATTTATAACATTACACTTTAACCTCTAATAAGTGAAACGAGATCCACACTTATATGTGTAATAACAAGGGAAAGAGAATAACTTTCTTCTCTCGCTCTCTTTCTCAATCTGTGTCTATAAATAAGAAATCATCCTCATCTTCCAGTTGAAAAGTTGTGCCGTGTGTGGATAGTGCCTTAGTCAGAATATATTGTTTCTGATCACACCATTCCACCCAAAAAGCAACTTCAAAATATTCCTGTATATTCTAAACTTTGAGATTGTTCATAAGAAGAAGAAAAAACACAATTCATCTTCTTAGTCATTTTTTTTGGTTTTTTTTAGAACATCTTCTTCATCTTGTTGTTACTTGTTCGAACCTTTCCCATAGCTTTTTCTCATCGTCGTTGCCGGAGATGGGAGTTGTTGAGAATCGGAAAATTTTGCCAGAGAAAAAACTTGGAGGCTGGAGAGCCATTACGTTCATCCTAGGTATGTTCTTTCTTTCCATTTCGTTTCTTCCAATAATGTTTTTTTCTTTGAAGAGAATTATTAATCTTCCATTTGCCTCAAATATTCATATGGTCCATTCAAAAAAATATATCTAAACATGGTAAACTATTAAATGAATAGCCATTTTAGCCATGCATTTAACAAATTATGGTGGACCGACCACATTGATGCCTTTCAGGTTCTATCGATTTATGATTAGGTATTTGTTGTCTTGTAATTCACATCTTTGTTTGTTTTAGATAGAGTACTTACACAATATGACATTTTCTTGAAATATCACCCCAAAAAAAACACATTTTTCTTCATATATCAATTTTCTTGATATCTAAAGATAACAAACAGTCAATCAAAGTTAAAAATATATACGTTTCATAACTATGATTCTCTAAATTTAAATTTCATTGACAATACCTACAATGATATGCCATCACTTTTTTCTTTCCTAATCGGTAGTTGTGTCCAACACCATGCTAATATCATGACTCATGAGCACACTAAACTTCTTTTGCGAGTCATGCAATTCAATAATCTAAGAAAATATATAGTAGCAATAGAAATGGAATCAGAAATCAAATTATCTGATTTCAAGTTTATATTTTCGACCGTTTCAAGTTTTTGTTTAGGCATAAACCTTTGCATATAACAGTTATAAGTTTCAGACAGATCTTGAGTTTATACATTAATTGAATATTTGTATTTAACGGTCCAACTTAAGTTATACCAGAACCATCCATTCATAATAAAAGATGCTTCATATTTTGGACACCATATATATGTTATTATCTGCTGAGACCAAAACTTACTAAATGATGAGAATAAAGGTAATGAGACGTTGGAGAAGTTAGGATCGATTGGAGTATCAGCAAATTTTATGTTGTATTTGAGGAATGTGTTTCACATGGAGCCAGTAGAAGCTTTTAACGTATACTACTTGTGGATGGGTCTCACTAACTTTGCTCCACTCCTCGGCGCATTAATCTCCGACGCCTACATTGGCCGTTTCAAGACCATCGCTTACGCATCCCTCTTCTCAATTCTAGTACGTTCTCTCTATATCTATTTTTCATTTCAAACAATTATACAAACGTTCACATGATTATAAGCTTAAAATGGAGTACTGAATAACTATATCAACCCACAAAAAATTGGTCGTGATAAGACCTAATGTTGACAAATGAACAAGGTAAATATTTGGTTTTCAATTTCTATACATAATGCAGAAAAAAATAAGACGGCAAATATATCACTAAGCTATAGAGTGTAGACTAAAACAGCAAAAATGCCATTTGTTTTAATCTTTCTCAAAGTTTAGCTAGCTAACTTTTTCCATTAGCAAATACCATTTCTTATTAATGAACTTACGTAACACATTGGAGTTGTGAGACTTGTGACAAATAATTGTAACGTTTTACCCCAAAAAAAAAAACTATGCTATAAAGTGAACTTTTGCTCGATGTGTATTCCATAAATAAGTAATCAACCAAATCTGTAATAAATCCAAACAGGGACTAATGACGGTGACACTCACCGCCTGCCTGCCTCAACTCCACCCACCACCGTGCAACAACCCTCATCCAGACGAATGCGACGATCCGAACAAGCTCCAGCTCGGGATTCTATTCCTCGGTCTCGGCTTTCTCTCCATCGGTAGCGGCGGAATCCGGCCTTGCAGCATTCCATTCGGAGTTGATCAGTTTGACCAACGAACAGAGCAAGGCCTTAAAGGAGTGGCCAGTTTCTTTAATTGGTACTACTTGACCTTAACTATGGTTCTCATCTTTTCGCATACCGTTGTGGTCTACTTACAGACTGTCAGTTGGGTCATCGGGTTTAGCATCCCGACTAGTTTAATGGCTTGTGCAGTGGTTCTGTTCTTTGTCGGTATGCGGTTTTACGTATATGTCAAACCGGAAGGTAGTGTATTCTCTGGTATTGCTCGGGTCATCGTGGCAGCTCGTAAGAAACGGGACCTCAAAATTTCGCTTGTGGACGATGGGACTGAGGAGTATTATGAGCCGCCGGTGAAACCTGGCGTGTTATCCAAGTTACCTCTTACTGACCAATTCAAGTATTTACATCGTATACTTTTAGAAACATTTAAGTTTGATTGGTCTTTGAAAGGCAATTGAGTTAGTAATTTATTGGTTATATTTAGGTTTCTGGACAAAGCTGCGGTGATACTAGACGGTGATCTTACATCTGAAGGAGTTCCGGCAAATAAGTGGCGGCTATGTAGCATCCAAGAAGTTGAAGAGGTCAAGTGCCTGATCAGAGTTGTTCCGGTTTGGTCTGCTGGAATAATTTCAATCGTTGCAATGACCACGCAAGCAACTTTCATGGTCTTTCAAGCTACAAAAATGGATCGACACATGGGTCCACACTTTGAGATCCCGGCCGCCTCCATAACCGTCATTTCTTACATCACTATAGGCATTTGGGTGCCTATCTACGAACACCTCTTAGTCCCGTTCCTTTGGCGAATGAGAAAGTTCAGGGTCACTCTCCTTCAACGGATGGGGATAGGGATCGTCTTCGCCATTCTCTCCATGTTCACTGCAGGGTTTGTAGAGGGAGTGAGGCGGACACGGGCTACTGAAATGACTCAAATGTCGGTGTTTTGGCTGGCTTTGCCACTGATTCTGATGGGGCTCTGCGAGTCATTTAATTTCATTGGACTGATCGAGTTCTTCAACAGTCAGTTTCCAGAGCACATGAGAAGCATAGCGAATTCGCTATTTCCACTCTCATTTGCTGCAGCTAATTATCTGAGCAGTCTGCTGGTGACCACCGTGCATAAAGTCTCAGGCACAAAAGACCACCCTGACTGGCTGAACAAGGACCTTGATAGAGGGAAGTTGGACTACTTCTACTATCTGATTGCCGTTTTGGGTGTGGTTAACCTTGTGTATTTCTGGTACTGTGCCCATAGATACCAGTATAAAGCCGGTTCGCAAATTGAAGATTTCAATGAGGAGAAGTCTCTTCTAGACATCGAACCAAACCAGAGACACGATCAATCTCCAAGTTAGGATCCGTATGCTAATTATTCCTGCTGTTTGAATATCTTATAATATTATTTAACTATCGCTTTCATGGAAAAAAGATCAATAGTTGACATGTCGAAGACGATAAAATTGATGGCCACAAAAAAAAAAAAAAAANAAAAAA
>Ga0041059_1002074_pt1 | contig 15349 bp, 17 predicted proteins | sample AraColnosormetaG_FD_56232 | JGI IMG/M metagenome (GOLD analysis project Ga0041059, IMG submission 56232) | Arabidopsis roots microbial communities from North Carolina, USA - Col MF nosort | ecosystem: Host-associated > Plants > Roots > Unclassified | place: USA: North Carolina | collected...
AAAAAAAAATAATCCACATATTCTAAAAGNAAAAAAAAAAAAAATAGAACATGCGACGTGGTACTCTATAAATCCCCCCAAAACCGCAACCTCTATCATCCTCATCTACATTTCAATAAACACAAAGAGTTGAAAACATTAAATCGATATATCAGAACTAAACCGGATCTGAAAAATGGCGAACGACCAAGTGATTCTTCTTGATTACTGGCCAAGCATGTTCGGGATGAGGACGAAGATGGCTTTGGCTGAGAAAGGAGTCAAGTATGAGTACAAGGAAACAGATCCATGGGTTAAGACTCCTTTACTCATAGAGATGAACCCGATTCACAAGAAGATTCCGGTTCTCATCCACAACGGTAAACCGATTTGTGAATCTCTTATTCAGCTTGAGTACATTGATGAGGTTTGGTCCGATGCATCCCCAATCCTTCCCTCTGATCCTTACCAGAAGTCTCGAGCTAGATTTTGGGCTGAATTCATCGACAAAAAGGTAAACAACTCGCTTTTTTTTTTGTTTACTAAAAAGTTGTATAGTTTTTTAATTTGAGATCCGGAATAGTTAGTTAGGGTTTTAGATGAAGTTAATTTATTGGGAGTTATTGGTATAACATGAAGAAAAAACTATACAACTTTTAAAATGTTCAACAATCAAAATTAGGCTCACGTATTTTTCAATGATTTATGACATAATCAAAATTAGGCTCACGTACTTTCAATGATTTATGACTTTGATGATTTTTGGTTGGTTCAGTTTTACGACCCATCATGGAAGGTATGGGCAACAATGGGCGAAGAACATGCAGCAGTGAAGAAGGAATTGTTGGAACATTTCAAGACACTTGAGACAGAGCTCGGAGACAAACCTTATTACGGTGGTGAAGTATTTGGATACCTAGACATTGCATTAATGGGATACTACAGCTGGTTCAAGGCCATGGAGAAATTTGGTGAATTCAGTATCGAAACAGAGTTTCCTATATTGACTACGTGGACCAAGAGGTGTTTGGAAAGAGAGAGTGTGGTCAAGGCATTGGCTGATTCTGATAGGATCATTGAGTATGTTTATGTCCTGAGGAAGAAATTTGGAGCAGCGTAAAAAAATGGTTTGGGTTTCAAGAAGGCTGTTATTTTCTGTCTTTTATAATGTTTCATGTGAGGTTTGTAATTGTTATTTCTGTCGTTTTGTTGAAAGTATGATAAACCGTAATAACGAAATGTTTACTGTACCCTATTAAATTCGACGACATTGCACTCAATTTGAATAAACCGGATTAGCTTCAGTAAACCATCCGGTTTAATCGAAGAGTCGTTTCAGTTCACGAACCGTACATATTAATTCCGAGGACTTGTTCTTCCTGATATCAATTATATCAACATCATCTGACATGACATCTTATAACAAATGATTGATCTATTTTCAATTACAAATACAATATGTAGTTGGACTTAATATAACTAATGATTAACTTACTCTTTTTGTTGTTTATAATAGAGATATTTAATAATCTATAACAAATCAATCCAGTAATATATGGAATTCTTGTGTCTTTCATGATTTATCGTTAATTGTGGAGCTATGAATCAAATTCGAAAGAAATGTTACAATATACCTCTAGATTGAGACTGGCCACGAGACTGAGAACACTTATCTATCTTGTATTTTTATTTTTGGTTTTATATTTTTGTCAAATTTATTTTTGCTTTTATCTTACGAGGCAGTTTAAGTTTAAACATTAACAAACAAAAACAAAACAATAAAATTATGGTCAATGTAATTACACATATATATATATATGTATAATCTTGCGTAAAGATATGGTTTGATTGATCCAACACTTAAACAAAACCTTTAATATGCGTTGCTAAGCTGTCCCTTATCATAATCCCTATCAAATTCATCATTCATATTTTTTAGTTCCTCTATTATTTATTTATTTAAGGGTAAATTAGGAAAAAGTCTCCTATTAATTGACAAAGGCAATTGAATTCATAATTACGAAAGAACCTATCAACGTTATTTTCGTCGCTAATTATAGTAACCTGAATTTTTTGATGACGTTATTATGATCACGTGGAGCTCGGAGGAACTCAATAAATAATGTACAATAACTGATTTATACTTGTCTCAGTATACGGATATAAGATATTTTTCCAAAACAATGAAAGTACACGTTGCCTTGCCAGTTGCCTGCATATATATACACATCGTCTAGTAGATACCATTACAGTATATTGTTGTTGAGGTTTTATAAATTGTGTAATGATTTTGTATAAATTAAAGAAACATATCTCCAGGCATCTCATAATTACGAAATCACGTTTAACTTTATAAAATATTATTAATACCACAAGATTTGAAAGTATTTTTAACAAATCATAATTTGAATCATATGTGAAATTTTGCAGCCAAGAGCATTCATATTTGATCTACCAGAATGTCATAATGATCAAATTTCATATTTGATCCGCCAAGACCCTGAGCATTCATTTGATCCACCAAATTAAAAAGTCCTAGTGGATTATAACTTAGAATTATTTACTTTTATTAAATCAACTAATCTATGAACCACTCAACCACATACTACATTATAAGAAAGAAAACGTAAGTAGCCAAACTAATACTCTATACATTTATTATATAAGACGAAACAAGATATATCCATTCTCGACCACGACATTGGATTAGCTTAAAGTTATTTTTAGTATCCTATAAACAGTACCGTAAACGGAGCAATCTTGCAAATCATTTGCTTCAAGTTCAAAAACCTATCTAGGGTTCTCTGGTGGAGATGTGCTAACTGATTTTCTAACTTGAGTTTAGTATAGTAATTTTTGTTTTTTTTTTCGTATTTTAAGATTTGAACTGAAGGATTTAGAAAAGAAATGATTCCAATCTTGAGTATAGAGAGAGACCTTCATACGGAGTATATTACAATGAATTATAATCTAGATTGTAGTGGAGTGATCAATATTTTGCTTTTTAGCGGGGAGTTATCATTTTCGAAGGCTTTAAATGTTTTTTTTTGCTTGGGAAATGTGAGGAGTGTCATGAATATCGAAATTAAATGCATTCACCAACCCTATCGATCCAACACTTCCCTTTAGTTAATGTCACACATTAAAATCATATCCACTTGTTTATAACCACATTTTCTCTCAAAATCCATAAAAAGAGAGAGAGATAAATAAAGAGAAAACTAAAGAAGCTAGAAGATGGAGAAAAGTAATGATCATGACAAGGCTAGCCACGGCGGCTCCGGTGGTGGTGCCACGGAGAAGTGGGAGGAGACTAGCCTCGGAATCCGAACTGCCGAGACAATGCTCCGGTTAGCTCCGGTGGGCCTTTGTGTTGCAGCACTTGTTGTCATGCTTAAGGACTCTGAGACTAATGAGTTCGGTTCAATTTCTTACTCCAATCTCACAGCCTTTAGGTACGTATCTTCTCCATACACATATATTAACTGTTCATCTTCAAGATGTAGAGTTATTTCTTCTTGCATACTATTTACAATTAGGGTTTATATGTTGTGAGATGGTGTGGCGAAGTTTCACATGAAACACACAAAAAAAGTTCTAGTTTTAAGAAACTGACTGTAACTATGTGCATACATATTAGTATATTACATATGTACATGTATATTAACCTATATCTACATATTTCACCAAAATTTGTAATCAGAATCCCAATATTTTCAGAATTAATTAAATTAATTTGGATCGTTAAACCAAACAAATTGTGCTGACTATGAAGACACGTCGAGCTTTTGGCCAGTTTCTAATTTGTTATTTGGTTTACCAGATTGATTATGACCGGTTTTGTAGTTGTAAACATTATGTTATCTTTATTGAACTTCCCAAACTTTTCCTTAAAATTTTGGCCCCAAATTTTCGTTCTTCTCATGAAACAAGCGGCTCTGATGAGTTAAATACAAAATGGAGAATTTTTACTTTTGTCTAGGGCCCCAAAATGCTAGGCAAAGACACGTATTAGTCAAGCTACATTTGTTGGTTATCGAAGTTAGCATAGATAGGGTTTGATAAAGTATAGTCGAAATAAACTGTTTTTGTAAAAAAATATTGATTATCGGTAATGGTAATAATGTAATTACAAACTTAGGTACTTGGTGCACGCAAATGGAATATGTGCAGGCTACTCTCTTCTATCAGCAGCCATTGCAGCGATGCCTCGTTCTTCTTCGACAATGCCTCGTGTTTGGACCTTCTTTTGTCTCGACCAGGTCTACTATTCAAAAAATTCGGTTATAAATGATCCACTGAAGTACAAAAATTAATTTCATAATGTTTTATTGTCTCAGCTTCTGACCTACCTGGTTCTTGCTGCTGGAGCTGTATCAGCTGAGGTTCTATACTTGGCTTACAATGGAGACTCAGCCATTACTTGGAGCGATGCATGTAGCTCCTATGGCGGTTTCTGTCATAGAGCCACTGCTTCTGTTATAATCACATTCTTTGTGGTTTGTTTCTACATCGTTCTCTCTCTAATCTCCTCTTATAAGCTCTTTACTCGCTTTGATCCTCCTTCCATTGTTGACTCCGCCAAGAATCTCGAAGTCGCTGTCTTCGGAAGTTAGATCCTCCATTTGCTCTTCAAGTACATCTAGTTTGTCATGTTTCAAATGTTGTGTGTTTTTAACTTTGGTCAAGAGAAAGAATGCTTATGTGTTTGCTCTTCTTTCATTGCTTTTCTTCCTATTACGACTCGTCTAACTAATTGAAGGGTATAAACAAGAGAATCATACGGAAAAAAAACACAAGTCGAATCATACAAAATTACCGGAGCCAAATTATCCTGAACACAAGTATACAACGGTTCAAAACACACATTGTCTTGTAAATTAATTTCAAGCAAACCAAAGTTGTTAATCCAGGATTATGATAAACAGCAAAAAAAAAAGGAGGAAGATACAACAAGAGTCTATAAGATTATTAAATAACAAGATTCAGCACTATCACCTTTGTTTAGGCAGTCTTTAACTTTTACTTACTACACAAACTTTTACTTTAAATTCATAGAAACCCCAACGTTTATAGATCAGAGAGATTATAGTAACTTCTTTATTTGTACTGCAAAAAAAGGAAACCCAAGCTAAAGAGCCCTAACCAAGTGTTGTTCAAGCTTATATGCTTCACCACACCAATATATATATATTGATTTCATCTGCAATTGTACCCTTTTGTTTTTATTCGCAAGCAAATTATTCTTACTTTTTCCCATGGCTGCTGATAAAAGAGTGGCGTTTCAAGAGCTTCTGGGAAGGAGTTCGGTGATCATCCTACAAACAAAAGAGTTGAAACAAAGTTAGTGTTAGTGTCAGATCATCCTGAGAAGGAAGAAAATAAAGTAACGGATAAGTTGGTAACAAACCTTGCACAGAGATGCAGCTGATTCTGATTCCATTGTCTGGTTTTGAGGGTTTTCAAGCGACTGGAACGAATCAAGGGCATCAAGAGTTAGTTGCCACCCACAAACTGCCTCAGCAAAACCTGAAGAACCCGAGCTATTGCTGCTACATCCAGCAGCAGCCACATTTTCATTAACCCAAGGACAGTAACAGTTATGATACTTTATTGGATCAAACTCCACAATATCATCATTGCTGTCTCCGTTTTGTGGCCCTGAAAAATGAAACAGCATATATTTATTACACTTTTTATAAGTGATGAAGTTTGGATATGTTTATCAACCATAAGAAGAAATTTACAGACCTTGATCATTGGCAGTGTAACTAGATCCGGGGAGTGCAAAGCCAGCGTTGAGGGGAGACTCCCAAGTCTGGGTCACTTCTTCTTTAGATGCTTCATAACCAGAACACACTATCGCATTGCAAGACAAAGATGGATGAACACTGTCATCGTTGATCAACACATTTATGTTACTCATCTTTTCACCACTTTCAACAGATTCAGCCTTCAATGAATCAACTATTTTAGAACCACTATCCGCCCTTACAACAGACTGAGACACCCTATCTTGACTATCCCCAAGCCTACCTTCTCGATCCATTTCTGCAGGAACAAAATCATCAGTAAGGCCTTGGTCTGGTGCGAATTCACCGCTTTGTCCTAGATTCTCTATGACTTCTGCAACTGGTTCCATGTCTCCCACAACGCTATCTCCCCTATGGACTGAAACGTCAGCTCCGTGTATTTCTGCCTCGTGACTTGCACCCATTCCGACACTACCCCCACTGACACCTAAACTTGGTCCATCTCTTCCCTGGGCAGTGACAGTCTCTGTGTTGAGTACTTCCTCACCGTCATTTATGCTGCTAATGCCTTGTTCAGCATTAAACCGAACAGGAGCTGGTTGGAAGCATGCACTCTGCTGAGCTTGATTGCTGAAATTCAGTTCCGAAGGATCATTGAAGTCAGCACTTTGAGCTGTCGCCACAGAGGGATAATTTATGTCATCAAAATCCCCTGGATGGTTTTCCACACTTTCCATAGAATCGTCATTGGCACTGTGGCAAATTGTATCCATTGCAATGACAGAGGAAGCACGTGTGGAGTCTCTGGCACCTGGAAAAGCCATAACTTGTTCATTTCCTTCACTAAATGGGTCACTTCTATTTACTTCCCTCTCGTTTTCAGCATCCAGTGAGTGACTTGGCCCCCCTACTGATAAATCTCGCCCATACAAGAAAGGATAAGCTTCATGCGCATCAGAACCTCGGGTACGCTTTGAAGGCCCTGCTGAATCATCATTAACCTCGTCACCGTCACGGTCGACAACAGTGCCTTCAACACTATCTGCACGTTGTATTCGTAGATAAGGCCTATCAACAGTGCTTCCACCATCATCCAGGCTCCGTTTACGAGTACTAGGCCCTCGTGATTCATATGAAGCAGCACGATCACCAACCTCACTTCCTGAAGGCTGCCTCCACAACACTTCCTTTCCTCTATCACTAAATTGGTAATTATCACGGGTCACAGACATGTTCAGCTGCGCAGAGGATGATGCACCAGCTGCATTTTGATAAAAGCTTAGACCTACATTTGATACTAATCTTCTCTTAACTGAAGTTTCAGCCTCGTCAACATCTTCATTTTGCTGCTGTCCCATGCCTTCATTAGCAAACCATCCATTGATTCCACTTGTTGCGCTAGTGCCACGTGTCACTCCCATTTTCTTACTCGTTTCAGGAAGATTGGCATTTATAGCAGCAAACGGAACCGGCCGAGAAGTGGTCATGAAATCACAAATTCTGACGGTTACACCACATAAACTACAATCCAGTAAAGGTAATCTGGATTCTGACTTATATTCTGGACCCAAAACTTCATAATTTCCAGAGGCTTTTCGGGATGAAGCCGAGAATTGTTTCCTGCTTGGACCAGGATCTTGCAGACGACTTTGATTTCTAGCCGGTCCAGAAGGGCACCCATTTCTAGCTGATTGGGCAGAATGTTCTTCACAATCTTGGATATTTGGAAGCCATCTAGGCTCCCATCCACATAGGCTTATCAGCTTTTGAGCCTACAAGATAAAACATAAATTAAGAAACAATAGTAGTTTATGGCTAGTAAGTTTGATATTCCTGAATCCTGAGTTCTTACGCGAGAGTAATTACTGAAAGCCTCTTCTTTGTACGTTTCTGCAGCTGATATATTGTCCATTCTGAAACTGAGATCATCATTGGCATGTGCCAAAAGGCGGTCAATTTGTGGTCGTCTTGAAGCACGCATCTGGTCAATTGCAGATGGCGAAACAATTGGTAGAGAATAGAATTGTAGGAGCCCATCACAACGATCCTTGTAACCTCCAATCAAGGCTGATGGAGGAGTTGGAGGAAACTGAACTAAGCTTTCTGAACAACTTTTTCCTACCCAAGGACAAGAGCTCTCATGTGCATCATCAAGCTGCTTAGAGAATTTTTCTCCGGTGGTATCAGCTGCTCATCAAAGATGGATGAGGAATATAAAATGTTAGCAGCATATAACGAGGCTGATTCATGAATAATGATCTTTTGTGCTTAAATGACAGCGAAATAGTTAAAATCTTTCATTGTAGATGTTGGTAAACTGACCAAAACTCTTGGCTCTTAAGATACTCATAAAGAGTGTCAGATACTATCTTTTTCCGTACAGTATAAGAGAAAGATGAATACTTAAATGTTAAGAAGACGAATACTTAAATGATATCCCCCCACCCCTTGATTCCAAGAAGAAAAAGAAGATAAGTTAGGTTACAGTAACAAGAACTGACCTTCGGGAGGATTCAACGAATCTTGTGGAGGGGAGTATTGTAGAATGGACCCACAGTATTCACATTGAAGTTTGTCCAGATCAACACTAACCCAGCCTTTCTGAGCACAAGCCAAAGAACTAGCTGTCTGTAAACAGAGATTACCAAAGCAGGACACCCCTTTAATCAAACAGCATTTCATTGAACCAGTTGAAACTTGCAACAAATATCAAAGGAGATAGAAAGGACCAATCCAAAGTAGAGAAAGAATAAAAAGTAATAAGCCCACAAATGAGATAACCTAGCTATTCTTCCTCATGTTTCCATTCCAGGTTATCTTTAATACATCAGTCCCTCAGATTGAATTCTGAATATAAAGGACCATTAAATATACTGTTGGATTCACCTATAGCAAATTTATTTGAGCCAAAAAAGAACTACAGGAGGATATTTGCCAAGTTTATCAATCAGCATTCAGTCCAAATTTTGTTTTTCGCATCACTAAATTCACTAGCTCTAGGATAACTGGACTTTTTGCTAGGATATGCACTACGGATTTTCCAAAGAAATATAGTTTGCTGAGAGTGGAAAAATGAATTTGCATGTGAAAGAGCAAATAACGAGAAAACAAGAGTCATACTTTGGGCTTCCCAAGCCAATTTGAAGGCTTGAAAGTGGCAAGACGTCGAAGTAAATCTCCTCTATCCCATGTTCTACACGAACGCACTGATAATGCCAGTCCATGACCTGTCCAGTCAACACTGCCAGCGTTTACCAGAACAGCTGGAGATGATGCCCCTGCAGAGCTGCACATTGATTCAATTGAATTCAATCGTCGATATCCAAAAGAGCAAAACTTACAGAAAACTAAAAGCACCGCAAGCAAAATTAAGATGCAAATCTCAAACAACGAACCCTAGATATATCTCGTCTCAGCTCAAATTCAACAAATCGAATTCAAACTAACTCATAATTTCACACTTCTGAAACTCGATCTGCGTTAAAATGGGGACGAACCTAGCAGCAGCAGTTTGAGGAGGAGAAGGCGATCTAGCACGTCGTCGGAACCTATCAACGGGAGTAGCAGAGGCGGAAGCAGAAGCTGAGGCTACACTGTTCCGATTACTTCTAGGGTTTACGTTCTGCGAGCTCACATCCTCTTCCTTCATCCTCCTTCGTCAACGACACACACTCTCTCTCTATATCGGGCCTTCTTCACTTTTTCAACAGAGAGTAGGCAATAGAAAGAGAAATCTTGAGGTCTCAAATGACAAATCTCTCTCTTGACGTTATTTAATATTTATTAAATTTAGTATTAAATGCTCTGTTACTTATCGATAATATTAAATACTTTTAATTTGTTAATGACGAATTTGCCCCTATATTTACAATATACGGCTTAAATGTAGCCACGTGTGTCTATCACGCAGAAGTTTCCGGGTCTGATTTTATAAATGGGCTTTAGAGACGAGCCCAATAGCCTTACTTTTCAGACAAACAAAAGTGTTTTTTTTTTTTGTTAGCTAAAATATTTATGGATTTTAATTTTAATTTTGTAAGTTGGCCTTATCGGAAATCCGCGAAAATTCCAGGCATAGAAGCAGCCACACCCACACAAGCTCAAGTTCAAAGTTATCTCCGCACTCTCTTCTTCTTCTTCCTCCTTCACTTATCTTCTTCTTCCTCTCTCTCTTTCTCTCACCATATATCTAAATTGCTCATCGATTCTCAATTCAGCTTCATGCTTTCGGATTTGATTCGTCGATAACCCCAATTTCTTTACAAAGTTGAAGTTTTTATGTCATTTCTGGTTCGAAATTCGTTGCAATTGGAATGAGATAAAGTCTCTGAATTTGCTATCGCTTTGTTTTATTCGTTTTCTGTTTTTTTTGAGATGCCATCGATGCTTGTTCTCGTCGGCACAATGCCGTCCTTGGCTTCTCTGGTTAGTCTAGGTGGTGCTTGTGCAAGCGTTTCTGGAACGAGTTCTTCGGATGCATCGTATGCTTTAGTTAAGAGGGTTTCTTTGTCAAGGAGAAGTGTTAAGGGGACTAAGAAATGGCTGTGTAGATATTCTGTTTCGTCTTCAACTACTACTACTACTGCTGACTTCATTGCTGACCAAAACAACAACTCAGTTTCTATAGATTCTAACTCGTTTAGGGGGAGTAAAGATGGGGATGATAGTGAGGTTGTGCTGAAGCAGACTCCTAAACCTGTCTTGAAACCCCCTGTGGCAAGGGTAGAAAGAGGTTTGGGGGTGAATACTGCTCCTTGGAGTAAAGATTTGTCGAATGGGGGTAAGTTTGATGGAGAAGAAGAGAGGAATAAGGTTATTGAATCTCTTGGTGAAGTTTTAGATAAAGCTGAGAAGTTGGAAATTCCGAAACCGGGTAACAAAGAGGGTGGTGAGGCTGTTAAGCCGTCACAGCCTAGTGCCAACAGTAGTAACTCAAGAAATGGTAGCTATGCGAATGCGAGTGATGGAGGAACAAGGAAGACGAAAACCATGAAGAGTGTGTGGCGTAAGGGCGATGCTGTTGCTGCTGTGCAAAAAGTTGTTAAGGAATCACCTAAAATTTTTAATAGAGGAGTGCAGACCGAACCTAGAACGAGAGAAGAGGGAGAGGTGAATGCCAAAGCAGGCACTCCATTGGCACCACCTCAGCCACCTTTTAGACCTCAACCGCCTGTAAGACCCCAGCCAATGTTACAAGGGAAGCCTATGGTAGCTCCACCCGTAAAGAAATCACCCATCTTAAAAGATCTTGGTATGGCAGCAAAACCTTTAGTTTCTGAAGAAGTTGATTCTAGCGTTAAAAGTAAAGAAAGGAAGCCTATTTTGGTTGACAAATTTGCTTCGAAGAAAAAAGGTGTTGATCCTGCGGCCTCTCAGGCTGTGTTAGCTCCTACTAAGCCTGGAAAGGGTCCTCCCTCTAACAAGTTCAGAGTTGAGCACCGTAATAAAAAAAATGCATCAGCTAGTCCAAGACGAAGAATTGTTGCTGAAGACGACGGCGACGATGATGCATCCATTTCTCGATCAGGTAGAAAAGGGAGAAAATGGAGTAAAGCTAGTAGGAAGGCTGTAAGACTCCAGGCTGCAAAAGACGCAGCACCTGTCAAAGCTGAAATCTTAGAGGTAGAGGAAGAAGGCATGTCCATCGAGGATTTGGCTTACAACCTAGCCATCGGAGAAGGTGACATCCTTGGGTACCTATATTCAAAAGGGATTAGACCTGATGGTGTGCACACTTTGGACCGCGAGATGGTGAAGATGATTTGTAGAGATTACGATGTTGAGGTCCTTGATGCTGATTCAGTTAAAGTAGAAGAGATGGCAAAGAAAAGGCAAACTTTTGATGAAGAAGATTTGGACAAGTTAGAGGACAGACCTCCTGTCATAACGATAATGGGTCATGTGGACCATGGAAAGGTAGGCACAGTTTGCATTGCCTTTTTTTTGTTCTCATGTCCTACTCGCCCTTAAAAGGATATATAGAGTCCTATTTTTTAGCAGTAGGTTGTTCCTAATGCATTTGCTGCCTATTTTGCAGACCACTCTTCTCGACTATATCAGAAAAAGCAAGGTATGGATGAGATTAGCTATTAATTTGCCTTTTATTATTTAAGAAATTTCATTGTGGCCTCTTCAGTTTCTTATCATTTCTAAAGCATGGCTACTGGCAATTAATGTTTGTTCATTTGCTTATTGTCAAGATTAGTGCTAAGTAGCGTTGTCAGCTAATCTCCCTTCGCTGGATACATGCAGGTTGCTGCGTCAGAAGCAGGAGGAATTACACAAGGAATTGGTGCATATAAGGTGTCAGTGCCTGTTGATGGAAAGTTGCAGTCCTGCGTTTTCCTTGATACTCCTGGACATGAGGTAGATTCTTTTTCTTGCAATTGAATCTTCGCATGTTCATTTCTGATGCTGAAGTATCATTAATTATACTTCATGAGCTTTCTTACATGTAGCATGTTTATTGACTATCTCACATCTATTGCTAGGCATACCATAGTTTTACTCATCTTACTTTTATGTCCTCATCTAGGCATTTGGTGCAATGAGAGCTCGCGGAGCACGAGTCACTGACATTGCAATCATTGTGGTTGCTGCTGATGATGGAATTCGTCCTCAAACAAATGAAGCAATAGCTCACGCAAAGGCTGCTGCTGTACCAATAGTTATAGCTATAAATAAGGTATTTTGTTATTCTTCTTTACCTTGGGTATATGTAAGTTTCTCCCAGTCTTATTCATTTCATGTTCCAGATAGATAAAGAAGGAGCTAGTCCAGATAGAGTGATGCAAGAGCTTTCTTCAATTGGTTTGATGCCTGAAGATTGGGGTGGTGATGTTCCAATGGTTCAGGTTGGAATACATACTTTCATCACGTATATGTTTTAGGGTCCAAATGTTCCATGGGTTCTCATATCATGCTCTATATTTGCCTTTGACAGATCAGTGCTTTGAAAGGGGAAAATGTCGATGATCTGTTGGAAACTGTCATGCTTGTTGCAGAGGTTAGTTTGTTATTCATCCCATGATAACAGGTTTGCTTGATTTTTCCGTTTCTGTTTTCGGTAGATGCATAATGAAGCTCAATTTTGTTCTCTTCATGTAAGCACTACATAGTGGCTACGAAATGACTTACATAATTGCTCCAAAGTCGGCCCAAAATCTTGTTTTATGGAGGGCTAAAGACTAATAACGCTTACATAAATTCATTTTTTTTTTCTCCCACTTTCTGCTTTTGCTTCTCAATTAGCTTTTGCTTGTGGGCTGACTGTATTTTGCTGTTTCAGCTTCAAGAGTTGAAAGCAAATCCACACAGAAATGCCAAGGGCATTGTAATCGAGGCTGGACTTGATAAAGCAAAAGGACCATTTGCGACGTTCATTGTTCAGAAGGGGACTTTGAAAAGAGGGGATGTTGTTGTTTGCGGAGAAGCTTTCGGAAAGGTCTATCCCAAATTTGGGTTTTCCTCAAGTCACATTGCGCAGATGATATATAATCGCTAAAAACTTACCTACTTTGGTCTTGCTCTGTTTCTGTGTTTAGGTACGAGCTTTATTTGATCACAGTGGGGAACGAGTTGATGAAGCTGGACCCTCCATACCTGTACAGGTTTGTAGTTTCATAATCTACCCTAAGTTAAACGTCATTGCACACAAACGTCATTGCAAACGTCATTGCACACAAACGTCATGTTTATTTTCTTGGTGACAGGATTTTGATACTATGTTCTCATGTATAGATGATTTAGATATCTAATTTGAGGATCTAAAATACATTTGCAGGTGATTGGTTTAAATAATGTCCCCATTGCTGGTGATGAATTTGAGATCGTCTCTTCCCTTGATGTGGCGCGGGAGATGGCAGAGGCACGTGCGGTATCACTACGAGATGAAAGAATATCTGCAAAGGCTGGGGATGGAAAGGTCACGCTTTCCTCCTTAGCTTCTGCTGTATCAGCGAAAAAGATGTCAGGCTTAGATTTGCATCAGCTTAATATCATCTTGAAGGTCGATGTACAGGTAAATAGTCACTTTGGATTCATCCACTCATCGCCTTAAACATTTTGGTTTCCTCTGTCTCTTCTTATTTATGCTGATGCAAATCATCAATGTGACTACTAGGGATCCATTGAAGCTGTAAGACAAGCCCTTCAAGTCCTCCCTCAGGAGAATGTCACCTTGAAATTCTTGCTACAAGCAACAGGGGATGTGAGCAACAGTGATGTTGATCTAGCATCAGCGAGTGAAGCTATCGTTTTTGGATTTAATGTCAAAGCGTCTGGTTCTGTTAAGAAAGCTGCAGAAAACAAAGGTGTTGAAATCCGACTATATAGAGTTATATATGAGCTTATTGACGATGTGCGAAACGCAATGGAAGGACTTCTTGAGTCTGTTGAGGTTAGCATTGATTTCTTTAGCAATTTGAAGCGTTTTGTTATTGCCTAATCTGATCAGCATTTCTCATCATTGTTTTGTCTTCTTTCCACATGAGTTGGCATAACAACTGTTTTTATTGTTGGGTTGAATAATTGAATTGCCTGAAAAGGAAACCTCTGTATCATGTCATAGATTATCATAAAAACATAGGTTTTAGTCTCACTTCATGAGCCTTTTTGGAGTTTTGAAACTGAAGATTCATGTGGCTGTTGATATTTGATAGGAACAAATCCCAATTGGCTCAGCAGAAGTTCGAGCTACTTTCAGCAGTGGAAGTGGTCGTGTGGCTGGATGCATGGTGAATGAAGGAAAATTTGTCAAAGATTGTGGCATCAGGGTGGTCCGGAAGGGTAAAACTGTCCATGTCGGTGTTCTTGATTCTCTTAAACGGGTTAAAGAAAACGTGAAAGAGGTAAACTATCAACTTCCGTCTTACATGCATAGAACATGGAAGGAGAAAGTAGAGTCATACTAAACTATCGACTTCCATTTCACACGCTGAAATATGTCCAAATCTAAACCAAATTTTGACTTATCAACCTTTTCAACTTTCTTACTTGGTAGGTGAGTGCTGGATTAGAATGTGGTATTGGTATGGATGACTACGATGATTGGATAGAAGGAGACATCATCGAGGCCTTTAACGCAGTTCAAAAGAGGCGAACGCTAGAAGAAGCATCAGCTTCAATGTCTGCTGCGATTGAAGAGGCTGGAGTTTAATTGTGATCCAGGTTTTGCTTCTAAAGTCATCAAAGAAACTCAAGCAAACAACAAAATCAGACTCTCAGGGTAAGATTTTTGGTCACACAACAGTTGGTTGGTACATTGTTTGTAATGGTCTCATTTTGTACATGGCAAATGTTCCTACATTTGGTTGATTGATGTAGGAAGAAAAAAATGAACCAAATATAACAATATTATCTTGAAAAAAGTCCTTTATAATGTCTATAAATTCATTACTTTATGTGTTGTATACTATTTGGTTTCGCTCAAAGCCTTAAAAATCGATTATATGTTTCATTGATATGTCATGTGGAAGCTCAACAACTTACCCGTTAAAAGATTGTGATTTGTGAGCATTTGTTAAATTCACCCAAAATTCATACAAAAACTCAGTAAAACTCAAATCATTCAAAATATTTAGTTAAATATGCCTTTTTTTTTTTTTTTAATATGCCTT